>Ga0207659_10000562_pt1 | contig 22290 bp, 18 predicted proteins | sample KBSM43metaG_FD_184330 | JGI IMG/M metagenome (GOLD analysis project Ga0207659, IMG submission 184330) | Miscanthus rhizosphere microbial communities from Kellogg Biological Station, Michigan, USA - KBS M4-3 metaG (SPAdes) (version 2) | ecosystem: Host-associated > Plants > Roots > Rhizosphere >...
AGCGCGCTCCACCGGACGGGCTTTGCCAGCATCCCGACGTCACAGCGTATCGACGACGGGTTGCAACTGCGTGACGCCTACATCCTGGCCGCGGTGCGGTGCGCGCCGCCGCAGAACAAGCCGTCGCCGGAGGAGATCGCGCGCTGCCAGCATCACCTGGACGCCGAGGCCGACGCGCTGCCCGCTGTGCGCGTGGTGGTGGCGCTCGGGAAGATCGCCTTCGACGCGTGGCTGCAGCGGCTCAAGCGACAGGGGCACGCGCTGTCGCCTCGACCGCAGTTCGCGCACGGATCCGTCGCGCGCCTCGCCGGCGCGCCCACACTGGTTGGCTGCTATCACCCGAGCCGGCAGAACACCAACACAGGGAAACTGACGCCTCGCATGATGGAAGACGTCTTCAAGACGGCGAGCCGCCTTCTCAATCAAACGTAGGGGCCGCCTTCAGGCGGCCCGGGCCGGCTGAAGCCGGCCCCTACATCAGTGTGCCTGGTGATTGCCGGCGTGGGCGAGGTCGGCGACGATCGCCACCAGGTGCGCGGGGTCGACCGGTCCGGTGAGCTCGCGATCGATGGTGATTTCGGGCATACGCGCGCGCTCGTCAGGGTGTCCCGTGCCGACCGCGACGATCGCCAGCCGATCACCGCGATTGAGGGAAATGGCCAGCGCCTCGCGCGCCAGCCAGTAGCCGTTGCGCTCTCCGGTGGTGATCGTCACCACCAGCACGTCGCGAGAATCGTCGCGCATGAGCGCGAGCGCGTCGCGCGAGGAGGCGGCCGTGACGACGCTGGCACCGGCGGCGAGGAGCGCCGCGGCGGTCCGTCCCCGGACGTCGGCGCGCTCGTCCACGACCACCACGCGAACACCTTCGAGCCGCGTCACCGGCACTGGTAATGGCGCGGTCACGGCCGCCGGGGCCGGTGCAGCCGCCGCCGCGGCCTTGAGCGGCAGCCGGACACGGAACGCGGCGCCGGACGCGGACCCGTCGCTGGTCGCGGTAATCGACCCGCCGTGCAGTTCGACGATGTGACGGACGAGCGGGAGGCCAAGCCGCAGCCCGGGGCCCTCCGCCGGCGTTCCTCCGGCGCGCGGTGTGAAGAGCAGCGGGATCTGCTCGAGCGGAATGCCGGGACCCGAGTCGCGGACGATGAGCACCGCGGCGCCACGTTCGTGCATCAGCCGCACGTCCACTTGTCCGCCTTCGGGGGTGAATTTCACGGCGTTCGACACGAGGTGCCACACAGCCCGGCGCAACCGGTCGGGATCGCCGGCCACACGGCTCACGTCCTCGTCGCTGTCGAAGGTGAGCACCAAGCTGCGGGCCGAGATGGCGGGCCGCAACGCCTCCACCACCGAGCGGACAATCGCGGTCAGGTCGACGTCCTGCAGCGCCAGTTGCAGCTCGCCGCCCGCGGCGCGCGAGGCATCGAACAGGTCGTCGATCAGCCGGGTCTGCGCCAGGGCATGACGCTCGATGGCGGCCAGTACCTGCACCTTGCTGTCGTCGCCGAGCGCACCCTTCTCCACCATCCGCGCGTAGCCCTGGATCGCGGACAACGGCGTCCGCAGCTCGCGCGACAGGGTCGCCAGGAAATCCTCGTGCGCGTACGCCGCCGCATCGGCCTGGGCCCGCGCCTGATGCAGGTCCGCGACGGTCGCGCGCAACCCTCGCGCCATGGTCGCCAAGGCGAGCCCGACCGCGGAGAGCAGCACACCGGCCGAGGGCGTCACCGGAGACAGGACCAGCCCGCGCTGGTCCATCAGCCACCACGCGCCGCCCCACAGCACGGCCAGCGAGGCCGCTCCGGCGACTCCGGCCCACGTGAGCCCGAACCGCGACGCCACCAGCGCCAGCAGCGCCACTGCGATGAGCGTCGCAGCGGCCTCCACGAGCGGCGCGTCGGCGGGCCGGCGCAGGAAGTCGCCCTGCAACAGATTGTCCGCCACCGTGGCCTGCACCTCGACGCCGATGAAGCGAGGGTCGTGCGGGGTCGCCACGAGCTCCTGCGTTCCAAGAGCCGTGGCCCCGACGAAGACGACCTTGTCGCGAAAGGTATCGGGCACGACGCGATCGGCCATCACGTCGGCCGCGGACATGAACGTGAACGTCCGTCCAGGACCGCGAAACCGCAGCAGCAGGTTGGACCGGCCGTCGAGCGGCACGGTGCGATCGCCAAGCGCGAGCGATGAGGCGTTGGCGTGCACGGCTCGCAGCGCCGGGGCCGCCGCCCCGAGCACGGGGAGCGTGGCGGCCAGACCGAGCGATGGATAGACCGCGCCGTTCATCGCGATCAGCAGCGGCACGCGGCGCAGCGTGCCGTCGCCGTCCGGCGTCGCGTTGAGAAACCCCGAGGCACCGGCCGCGTTGGCGATCGCGGGCAGGCTGCACACCGCCCCGTCGGCTTCGAACATGGGCCGGTCGTGAGTGCCCGGCGGCTCGACGAGGGTGATCGGTAGCGGATGAAGATGGCAGGCCCGGGTGGCGTGAGCGGAGGCCCGCCCGAACGTCAGCGCGTAGCCGACGATCACGCCGCCGCGGCGCAGCGTCTCGGCAAATGCCGCGTCCGCGGCAGCCTCGGGCGCCGCCGACCGATCGGGTTCGCTGAACACGAGATCGAGCGCGATCACGCGGGCGCCATCCTCGCGCAGTCGCTCCACCAGGGCGGCAAGCCGGTCGCGCCGCCACGGCCACTGCCCCTCCGCCGCCAGGCTGGCCTCGTCGATGTCCACGACGATCACGCGCGGACCCGGCGGCGACGGGGCAAGCGCCCGCCGCAACACGTCGCCGGCGCCGTCGTTGAGACGGCTGAGCACGTCAGGGGGTATCACGGCCGCGGCCGCGCAGAAGACCGCGGGCAGCAGCCAGGGCCACTGCGCGAGAACACGGCGGGGCCATCGGGATCGCGCTGAACTGGGCACGAGTTGACTCAGCGGACCGAGATCTCCACGCGGCGGTTGCGCGGCTCGAGCACGTCGTCGGCGGTCCGTACGCGCAGCTCCGATTCCCCGTGCGACGACACGTCGATGAGCGACGGGTCCACGCCGGCACCGGTGAGCCGCGCGCGCACCGTGTTGGCGCGCTCGAGGCCGAGCGCGTAGTTGGAGCGCGGGTCGCCCGTCGTGTCGGTGTGGCCCACGACGCCCACCTCCGGTGCCGGCCGCGACGCCACCGCCTCCAGCACGCCGGGCAGGAGCACGCGCGATTCCTCGGTCAGCTCGTCCGACTCGAGCCGGAAGTACAGGGTGAACGCCTGCGGCGCGAGGGGCAGGCCTGCCAGCGTCTCGCCAAAGAGCCTTTCGACCGTCGCGGCATCGAGCTGCGCGGGCAGAGGCGGCGTCCGCCGTCCGGTTATCGTGGTCGCGGCGCGATTCGCCTCGAGCTCCACCGTGCCGGCACCGGCGACGCTCGCGACGGTCGCGCGGCCCAGCGTTCCCGCGTCCGGATCGGCCAGCAGCACCACCATCGACGGACCGGGCGCGCGGCCGCCCCGCCGCGCGGCGCACGCGACCGCGGGGCCGAGACCCGCGACGACGATCAGCACGGCAGCCAGCGGCTTCATTCTTCCACCCGCATCACCAGGCGCGTGCCGCGCACGCCCACGATCGCCGCGGGCGTTTCGAGGCGAACGGCATCGGGCGACAGCTTGGCGATGCGGCCTGACACATACGCGACGACGCCGCGCACGACCCGCAGCACGAACGAGTACTGGCTGTCGGCCGGCGCGTAGAGAAAGCGGTTGAGCTCGACCGTGGTCTCCGGCCCGATCGACAGCCGCGTGTCGTCACGCAGCGTCACGCCCAGGCGGCCGCCGGGCCCCGTCGACAGGCGATCCTGCTCGAACACCGGTGTGCCGACGGTTGCGGGGAGCTGACGGCCTTCGTGAATCACGAACGCCGCTCCGGCAACGACTTTTACGCGCCCCGCCGGCGCGGCTGTCTGGGCGGCAAGGGGACTGGTCCCGGCCAGCACCAACAGCAGCGCGACGCACGATCGACCCGTCATTCACGCCTCCGGCCTGAGAGGCCACCATAGCCGAACGGTCGGCGCACGCTACACGAAATCCAGCACCTCGCGCACTCTCTGTGCAAGCGAACTGGGCGTGAAGGGCTTCAACAGCAGAGTTTCGTTCGCCTCGAATACGCCGCGCCGCAGCAGCGCGTCGTCCATGTAGCCGCTGAGAAAGAGCACCTTGAGTCCGGGCATGCGGGCACGCAGGCGGTCGGCCAGTTCGCGGCCGTCCATGTTCGGCATCACGACGTCGGTGACCAGCAGATCCAGCGGCTCCCGGTGCGTCTCGAGGAGCCGCAGCGCCTCGGCCCCGTCGCCGGCCAGCATCACGCTGAAGCCGCGCGCCCGCAATGCCCTTGCGGCGAGGTTCCGCAGGCTCGTCTCGTCTTCCACCAGCAGGATGGACTCATGGCCATTACGCGCGGCAGCGCTCGCCGACTCAGCAGCTCCAAGCGGGCCCGGCTCGCTGGCCGGCAGGTAGATGTTGAAGGTGGTGCCGGCCCCCGGCTCGCTGTGCACGTCGATGTGGCCGCCGCTCTGCTCCACGATGCCGTGCACCACCGCGAGCCCCAGCCCGGTGCCCTTGCCCATGCCCTTCGAGGTGAAGAACGGTTCGAAAATCCGCCCCACGACGTCAGGGGGCATGCCCGTGCCGGTGTCTGTGACCCTCAGGCAGACCTGGCGTAGAACGTCGCTCTGGCTCCGGTCGGGCGGCGGCTGGTGCTCCGGCCCCAGGTTGGCGGTGGCAATCGTCAGCGTGCCGCCCATCGGCATGGCGTCGCGGGCGTTGACCGACAGGTTCATCAGCACCTGCCCGAGATGGCCGGGGTCGATCGTCACCGAGCATGGTGCGGAGTCGAGTTCCACGATCAGCTGGACGTCCTCACCGAGGAGACGGCGCAGCATGCTCTCGGCATCGCCGACCACGAGGTTGATGTCGAGCACCTTGGGCGCGAGCACCGCCTTGCGCCCGAACGCCAGCAGCTGCCGCGTGAGCGCCGACGCGCGTTCGGCGGCGTCGGCGATGTCCTTCACGTGCGTCAGGCGGGGCGCGCCATTTTCCATCTCCTCGATCAGCAGATGGCTGCTGAGGGTGATGACGGTGAGCAGGTTGTTGAAGTCGTGGGCGACGCCGCCGGCCAGCCGGCCCACCGCCTCCATCTTCTGCGACTGGCGCAACTGCTCCTCGAGCAGGCGCCGCTCGGTGATGTCGGTGAGGCTGCCCCGGATGAGGGTCCGATCCGGATCCGGCAGCTTCACCAGGCAGACCTCGCAGGGAAACTCGCGCCCGGCCATCGTGCGGTGCGTCCACTCGAACACCGGCCGGCCGCCGGCGACCGCGTCGGCCAGATGGGCGGACGCCATCGCACGCGATTCGCGGCCGTCCGGCTGCACCGCCGGGCTGATGTCGAGCACGCCGAGTTCGCGCATGGCCGTCACCGATACCCCGAACGTCTCGCAGGCCTGCTGGTTGCAGTCCACGAAGCGGCCGGTCGCGACGTCGAGCACGACGATCGCTTCCGGCGCCGAGTCGATCAGCGTGCGATACCGGGCGCCGCTCATGAGCAGCGCTTCGTGCGCCCGCACGCGCTCGGTGACGTCGCGGCTCTCGCAGACGAGCATCGACACGTCGCCAACGCCGTCGCGCACCGCCGACAGGGAACAATCCGCGTACGAAAGCGACCCGTCGAGCCGCGCGTGCGTCGCCTCGAATTTCACCGGCGAGCCGCGAGCCGCGTCGCGCACGGCGGCCGTCAGCCGGTGCTGCACCTGCGCGTCGTGGCTCCACCACGGCGTGGTCCAGACCGGCTTCCCCGCGACGGCCGCGGCCGTGACACCTGCCGCGGCCAGCGCGGAGCGGTTGGCCTGGATCAGCGTGCCGTCGGGCTGGGTGAGGAAAACGAGCTCGGAGGACTCGTCGAAGACGGCGTGAAACCGGCGCTCCCCTGCGGCCAGACGCTGGCCGCGGTCGGCGTACTCGCGCGCCAGCACGATCGCCATCAGCAGCACCCAGACGGCGCTCGGCGCATCGACGACGTACGGCAGGGTGCGGCCGCCCACGTCCGCAAAGGCGGCCACGACGGAGGCGACGAGACCGCCCCCCGCAGCCAGCCCGGCCAGTGCCGCACCGACGCGATCGCGCCGCCACATCTGCGCCGCCGCTACGACGCCGTAGCCGAAGCCCGCGGCCACAACCAGGTACACCGCCGCCAGCCATCCGCTCGGCTCGCGCTCGGCAATCGTGAACGTCCCGCCCCACCATGCCTGCGCCGTACGGAGCCCCGTAACCGTGCCGTTGAGTGGGATGAAGAAGTTGATGCCGGCGGCCAGCAGCAGCGCCCCCATGATGGTCCGGGCGAACGGGCGGGCTTCAAAACCGGTGATGCGCGAGGCCAGCGCCACCGACGACGCCACCCAGACGAGGGAAAGCGTCGTGCGGGCGCCGAGCACCATCTGAGCCTCGGCGAGGCTGGTGGCCTGGCCGAGCGCGAGCAGTGCCAGCGACAGGCTCACGCCGAGGGCGCAGTGCAGGGCGAAGAGCAGAAGGACCCGCTCCCCTTTGGACCAGCACCACTGCGAAAGGTACTGCACCGCTCCGAAGGCGAAGAACCCGGCCAGGAGCGCGTGAAGGGTCACGTACCGGCCCACGGCCGGAGTCTAGCAGGAAGCCCGGCCGCGACCTTTGGCCGAGCTCGGCGTTATTACACGGGGTCTGTCATGCAGCGTACGTACGACGGGCGGGCTCGTCGCCCGCCCGCCGAATGACTCACGCGATGGAGGACTGCGCTTTCTAGACGCTACCCGGCTTCAGCATGTACTGCATGTTCTCGTCCTGGATCCGGTAGGTCTTGTGGCACGCGGCGCAGGTGCCGCCGGCGGCCTTCAGTGCCGCAAGGGCGGCCTGCGGATCCGGTGCCGGAGCCGACAGCGCCTGCTCGAGCGCCGTGACCTTGGCAATCGAATCCTTGCTGAAGGCGATTGCGTCGTCTTTCTTGTTCGCCACCCAGAAGTTCTCGGCGTCCATCAACGCCTGCTTGACGATGGCGACCTGGGCCTTCGCATCCGCGAAGTTGCCCGAGTTGATCGCCTTGCCGGTCGCGCCCTGCGCCGGACCGACTTTCTTCATCGCGGCATCGAGCTCCGCGGGGGTCGTCACCTTCTGGGCAACCAGTGCGCTACCGGCCACTGCAATCATGGCGGCCGTCGCGATCGTGAGAATTCGCCGCATTCGATAGTCCTCCTTGGGAATCACGCACCAACCGTGGTGGTTATCATGCCCCACGGCCATCGGCACAGGCAACGAGCAGGGCTTCGCCACACGGATCGTCCGGCTCCGCCTCGCTCGTGGCAATGTCTACTTTGCCCCGCCTCCGGCGGGGCGGTTACACCAATCACTCACGCGCGTACGTGCGACAGCCCCACCGCCCCTACGAATGTGTCGCGAACCGTCACCGCCAGGTCAGGCCGGTTGCTGATCAGCGCGTCGGCGCCCCAGGCGAGAAAGCGCTCCATGTCGGCTTCGGTATCCACCGTCCAGACCTGGACGTCGAGGCCGGCCGCGTGCGCATGGCGGATGAAGCGCGGCGACACGATGCGCACCCGGCCCGCGTACTCGGGCACCTGATAGCCGCCGAACGGCGGACGTTTCACCGGCCAGCCGCCCCACGACCGGTACACCGCGAGGCGCACTTCGGCGTGGCAGGCACTGGTGGCAACTCCAGGCAGCAGGCGCCGCATGACGGCCGCGCTGGTGCTGCCGTAGCCGGCGGCGCACGCGGTCTCTTCCACGCCGGCGGCACGGATGTCGCCGGCGACGCGAGCGGCCATCGTCTCGGAATCCACTTTCATCTCGATGATGATCGGCACGCCGGGATGACGTTCCAGCACCTCGCGCAGGCGCGGAACGCCCAATCCCCGACCGCGAAACGGGAAATCGCCTCGCGATCCCGCAAATCGCACGCCGGCGTCGACGCGCGCCAGCTCGGCCGCGGTCAGCGACGCGACCGGGCCCGATGCGCTGGTCGTACGGTCGAGCGTGTCGTCGTGGATGACCACCGGAACACCGTCGGCGGAGAGATGCACGTCGAGCTCGAGGCCGTCGGCACCCGCACGCAGGCCCGTGTCGAAGGCCGCCAGCGTGTTTTCCGGGGCGAGCGCACTGCCGCCGCGGTGCGCGAACACGCGCGGCCGCCCGGGCCGGAAGAAAGGCATGACGGTCATGCTAGCAAAGGAGTGGGCTCGAACCGACAAGCAGGGGTTGCGCCTCGCTCACACCACCGCGTTCAATTGCCCGCCCTCCGGGCGGGCCACTGCTATAGGATCGACGGTATGCCCATTCCCTCGGCGATCTCCACGCTGGGCGATCTCCGTCGCGCGGTCGAGCGCGGCGAGATTCGCCACCGCAATGTGCACGAAGAAGTGCGCGACAACCTGATCGAAAAGCTGCGCGCGGGGGGGACGCTCTTCCCGGGCATCGTCGGCTACGACGACACGGTGCTGCCCCAGCTCGTCAACGCGCTGCTCTCGCGGCACCACTTCATCCTCCTGGGCCTGCGCGGCCAGGCGAAGACGCGTCTGCTCCGCGCGCTGGTCACGCTGCTCGACGACGTCATCCCGGTGATGCCGGGCTGCGAGATCAATGACGACCCCCTGAAGCCCATCTGCGGGTCGTGCCGCGCCCAGGTGGCCGAGGCCGGCGACCGCACGCCGATCACCTGGCTCGAGCGCGACGCGCGCTACGTGGAGAAGCTGGCGACGCCCGACGTGACCATTGCCGACATGATCGGCGACATCGACCCGATCAAGGCGGCGCGCGCCGGGCTGCAGCTCTCGAACGAGCTGACCATGCACTACGGCCTCCTGCCGCGCGCCAACCGCAGCATCTTCGCCATCAACGAACTGCCCGATCTCGCCGGCAAGATCCAGGTGGGGCTGTTCAACATACTTCAAGAGGGCGACATCCAGATCAAGGGCTACCCCGTGCGGCTGCCGCTCGACGTGATGATGGCCTTCACCGCCAATCCCGAGGACTACACCGCGCGCGGCAAGATCATCACGCCGCTCAAGGACCGCATCGGCTCGGAGATCCGCACCCACTACCCCGCCAGCCGCGGCGACGCCCAGGCCATCACGGCGCAGGAAGCGTGGATGGTCCGCGCCGGCGCCGCGCCGCGCGTCGAGGTGCCGACCTTCGTGGCCGAAGTCGTCGAGGAGATTGCCTTCCAGGCGCGCCAGGACCGGCGCGTGGACAAGCGCTCGGGCGTGAGCCAGCGCCTGCCGATCTCGGTGATGGAGAACGTCATCTCCAACGCGGAGCGCCGCGCCATCGTCGGCGGCGAAGACATCGCCGTGCCCCGGGTCACCGACGTCTACGCCGCGCTGCCGTCGATGACCGGCAAGTTCGAGCTCGAGTACGAGGGCGAACTGAAGGGCGCCGAGACCATCGCGCGCGAGCTGGTGCGCAACGCCGTTGCCAACGTCGCCGAGGGCTACCTCTCCCATCTCGACCCGCGGCGGGTCATCGAGTGGTTCGACCTCGGCGGCAGCCTGCAGCTGGCCGATACCATGAGCGCCGCCGACGTGCTAACGCACGCGCGCGCCGTCCAGGGCCTGGTCGATCTGGCGCACGAGGCCGGCATCGCGAAGCAGGCGGCGGCGCCGATGCTCGCCGCCGGCGTGGACTTCGTGCTCGAGGGGCTGTACGCCACCAAGAAGATCAGCCGCAGCGACGAGCGCGGCTATCACGCCAGCGACACGCCGGTGCGGCGCCCGTCGCGCGAGCCGTCGCTCGAGGACGAGCCGCGCGTACAGAGCGGTGGGAAGAAGAAGTACTACAACTAGGGCCGGAGCCTTCGGCTCCGGTGAGGCGGGTAGGGCGGGTGAGGCAGGTGGGTCAGAACGCTTGTCAGGACGTGGCCGCGGGTCTTTGGACCCGCCTCAGTGGTACGTAGGGGCAGGTCTTTAGACCTGTCCGCACCGACATGAAATATCGCTACACCAAATTCACCGGCGACCTGCTCGACGAGATCGACCTCGAGGATCTCGTCTCGAAGCTGTCGGACCTGCTGCTGTCGAGCGGGTTCAGCAATCCCTGGGACCCGTCGGACACCGACGAGGACCGGACGATGCAGGCGCTGCACGACGCCATCCTCGACGCGCTCTTCAGCGGAGGCGTGCTGTCGGACGAAGCGATGCAGCGGCTGCTCGGCGAGCCGGCCGACGGCGATCAGGAAGGGGTGCGGCAGCAGCTCGAGGACCTGATCCAGCAGATCATCGACCGGATGATGGAGCGCGGCTTCATCACCGGCGCGCCGGACCTCGAGACCGAGCGCGAGCACCGGCGCGGGGCCGGCGGCGGCGTCGGCGAAGACAACAGCCGGGTGCAGTTCGAGGTCACCGACAAGGCGCTCGACTTCCTCGGCTACCGGGCGCTCCGCGACCTGCTCGGTTCGGTGGGCCGCAGCAGCTCGGGCCTGCACGACACCCGGCACCTGAGCACCGGCGTCGAGGCGATTGCCGCGCCCAAGCGCTACGAGTTCGGCGACACGCTCAACATCGACCCGAGCAGCACGATTCTCAACGCCGTGCACAGGCTGCATCACGCCGGCAGCCCCACCCCGACCGCCGGCATCGACATCGACTACGCAGACCTGATGGTCGCCCAGAGCGACTACCAGAGCTCGTGCGCCACCGTGATCATGCTCGACTGCAGCCACAGCATGATCCTCTACGGCGAAGACCGCTTCACGCCGGCCAAGCGGGTGGCGCTGGCCCTGTCCCACCTGATCCGCACGCAGTATCCCGGCGACTCGCTGCACGCGGTGCTGTTTCACGACTCCGCCGAGGAGATTCCCCTCAAGCAGCTCGGGCGCGTGCGCGTCGGACCCTACTACACCAACACCCGCGAGGGGCTGCGGCTGGCGCGGCGCATCCTCGAGCGGCAGCGCAAGGACATGCGCCAGATCGTCATGATCACCGACGGCAAGCCCTCGGCGCTGACGCGGCCCGACGGCCAGATCTACAAGAACGCGTTCGGCCTCGACCCGCACATCGTCTCGGAAACCTTTGCCGAGGTGAACGCGTGCAGCAAGGCCGGCATCATGATCAACACGTTCATGCTGGCGCGGGATCCCGACCTGGTGGCGTTCGTGCGCCGGGTGGCCGCGGTGTGCCGGGGCAAGGCCTACTTCACCACCCCCTACACGCTCGGCCAGTACGTCCTGATGGACTACATGAACCGCAAGACCAAGACCATCCACTGAGCGAGGTTCCGCCACTTGCGTAGAACCGGCTTCACCTCGCCCAGGCAGCATTTGATGGCCCCGCCTCCGGCGGGGCGGTAGCCCCTGCGTTCGATGCTGCCGCCGACGATTCCAATCTTCCCGCTACCGAACGTCGTGCTGTTCCCGAACGTGTTCCTGCCGCTGCACATCTTCGAGCCGCGCTATCGCGCCCTGCTGGCCGACGCGCTCGCCGGCGATCGCATCATCGGCATGACGCTGCTGCAGCCCGGCTACGAAGCCGACTACGAGGGCCGTCCGCGCGTCTACCCGGTCGGCTGCGCCGGTGTCATCACCCACTCGGAACAGCTGCCGGACGGGCGCTCCAACCTGGTGCTGCGCGGCATCGAGAAGTTCCGGATCCTGGACGAGGACACCAGCCGCGAGTACCGTCTCGCGCGCGTCCAGCCGCTTGCGGAGACGACGAGCGACGCCGACAAACAGCTGCTCAAGCAGCGGCGCCACCGCCTCGAAGCGCTGATCGTGGCGGCCATCGAGCGCGGCGGGGCCGACCCGCGGTTCCCCTCGGCGATCCCCGACGAGGATCTCGTCAATGCCCTGTCACAGTATCTGGGCCTCGATCCGGTCGAACGCCAGGCGCTGCTCGAGCGCGACGGCATCCTGGCGCGTTGCGACGGGCTGATCGAGCTGCTGGAAATGAAGACCTACTCGGCGGGGGGCCCGAAGTCGGTGCATTGAGGGTCCGCTCGCTTCGCTCGCGGTCAGGCGGGTAAGGCGGGTGAGGCAGGTCGGTGGCTCGGGGCTTCGCCGCCCTCTGGCGCGCCGGGCGAAAAGCGCGTGATATCCGGCGTATGAGTTGCATCCACCATCGCATGCCGCTACGACACCACACGCTGGTCGCGTGGCAACGAGCCGACGACCTTTTCATTGAGCTGCACGGGCTGACGGTCGAAACGTGGCCCTCCTACGAGCGGTTCGAACTGGGCTCGCAAACGCGCCGCGCCGCTTACTCCGTCGCTGCGAATATCGTCGAAGGATCTGCGCGAGATCACGTACGCGAGCGGTTGCAATTTCTGAACACGGCACGAGGCTCTCTCGCCGAGCTCGGATACTGTGTTCACGCCGCGCGACGACTCGGCTATCTGACCGATGCGCAGCGAGACGCGCTGGAAATCAAGGTCAAGCAGGCCCTACCCGCCCTAATCCTCGCGGAGCGCGAGGTAGAGAGCGACCGGCGTGGCGACCAGGAAGGCGGCCACGGCGATGACGATGGCCAGCCGCGCTTTCAGCGTCGCCACCACCGCGTCGGTCGCCGACGCGGCCACCGGCGACACCCAATCCACCAGCGTGGTCATGACGCCGAACGCCGGCAGCAGCGACGGCCACAGCAGGCTCACGCCCGCGATCAGCAGCGCCACTGCGCAGGCCGCCGCAACGCCGTAGCCCCAGACCAGCGGCCGCGTTGCGGCTTGTGCGGCCTCGGCGCGCGCGTGCACCGCGGCCCGCCACCAGATCTGACCCGCCGAGGGCAGCGGTACGTCGCGCTGCGCGACCGCCTCGCGCGCTTCGTCGTAGTCCTCTTTCAGGAGCGCCGCCACCTCCACGACCTCGCGGCACACCTCGCACGCCTCGGCGTGCGCCCGCAACGAGGCGTCGCAGGCCTCGGGCCAGCGGCGGCCGAGCACCGCGGCGACGATCTCGGGCTCGTGAGCGCAGCTTCGTGACGTCATCGGGTCTCCCCCTCCCCGGCGGGGGTCATGAACCCGGCGAGGCGGCGGCGCGCGCGGTGCAGCAGCGCCTTCAGGCTCGAGGTCTTGAGACCGAGCACCTCGGCGATCTCTTCGTGCGAGCAGCCGTGCGCGTAGGCCAGCCACAGCATGCTGCGCTCGCGGGGCTTCATCCGGGCCATTGCGCGGGCCAGGTCGATGCGTCGCGCCGCCCGGCTCTCCGAGCCGGTGAGACTGTCGGGCGCCGGCTGACGCTCGGCGTCCACGAGCGGCTCGCGGTCGGCGCGGGGCCGGCGGCGCTGGTCGTGCACGAGGTTGGTGGCAATCCGATACAGGTAGTTGCGGCGGTGGTCTTCGCTTTCGAAGGTCGCCTTCGTGCGCAGCAGCCGGTAGTAGGCTTCTTGCAGCAGGTCGTCGGCCAGGCGGCTGTCTCCGGTCATGCGGGTGAGATAGACCCAGACCGGGCGGGAGGTGAGTTCGTAGAACGCCCGGAACTCCTCCTCGTTCATCGGGAAGGTCCGCTCGGCCTCTTCCAGCGCCGCGAGACGTTCCAGCTCCGAGAGCACCAGCCCGCTCATCTCACGCCTTCCTCGGCGGCAGGATTCCGAGCCGGCCCGACACGACATAGGCGGCCACGGCCGACACCAGCAGGCCCACGCCCACCGAGCCGGCAATCGACTGGATGACGAGAATCGCCTGGCGCACCTCCTCGATGGCGTTGGTCTGGACGAACCAGAGCCCGCCGCCGAGCGCCATCAGGACGATGCCGGCCTGCATCGACCAGATGATACGACTGACCGGGGCGGTCGTGCGTGTGTCGGCGTCGAGCGCAATCGGGGTCGACTCGAGGAACCGGCTGCCGGCGGGCGACTGGGCGTAGGCCAGCAGATCCTCGTTGGTCGTGAGGCGATCGAACAGTTTCCCGTGCATCTCCACCTGCACCTTGGACGTACGCAGCCAGCGCCGATGGTCCACGAGCGTCTTCACGAGCCAGACGAACACGCTGAGGATGGCAATCAGGACGGTGCCGCCAGCCAGGCCGCCCAGGATGATCTGCATCATCTCTACGGCGTCCTCGCGGCTCGAGCGCTCGCGATACTGATAGGTGCCGAAGTAGAAGCCAGGGTTTCGGGTCACTTCGGGGTGCTGCTCGAGGAACGCGATGAGGGCCGGGTAGGCCGACATGTATTCCGGCTTGGTCAGCAGCGACGGGTCGCGCTGGATGATTTCGCCGACGGCCGGTGGGTACTGGCGCATCACGCGCCACAGATCCTGCTGGGTGCTGAAGGCGTTCTGCTGGTCGAGATAGGCCCGCTGGCTGTCGCTGAGCGGCGCGCCTCGTTCGATGCGGACCTGGGGGGGCTGGGGAGCCTGGGCGGCCTGCGGGGCGCGCGGCGGCGTCTGGGCCCCCGCCGGGCCGGCGGCGGCCGCAAGCGTCAGGCCGAAAATGAAAGCGGTCAGGGCGCGATTCGTCATACCGGCTACTACGGGACCCTGACGGAAAGGTTAACGCGCCCTGGCCTGCGCGGCGGCCCCCACCCGGCGGTCGACGGCCGCCCCCAGCCGATCGATATCTTCCATGTCGTTATAGATTTGCGCCGAAATCCGCGCCCAGACCCGGCCCCGGTAGGCGTGCATCTGCACCTCGATCTGGTCCTCGAACAGGAGCGCGTCGCGAAGGGCCAGCGCCTCGGCGGGCGTGCTGCCGGCCGGCTCGGGAAGCAGCACGGTGGCCATGGTTCCGACCAGGGATTCCGGCACGTCAAAAGGTGTCTGCCACCGGTCGGCCAGCCGCTGGGCCCCAGCCCAGGCCAGGTCGTGGTTGTAGGTCCGGATGGCCTCGACACCCCATTCGCGCATCAGCGCAATGGCCGCAGGGGCCGACAGGTGCGCGGACGGGTCCTGGGTGCCGATCATGTCGAACTCGGCTTTGAACCCCTGGTCGAGCCCCCAGGAGATGACGGCAGGGCGCAGGTCCTTCTGGCGATCGGGCGCGGCCCACAGGATGCCGCTGTTGCGCGGCACCCAGCCCCACTTGTGGAGGTTGGCGGCGTAGTAATCCACCCCGAGCGACGGGATGTCCACGGCGATGCTTCCGGGCGCGTGGGCGCCGTCGGCCAGCACCGCCACTCCCCGGGCGCGTAGCCGCGCGGCGGTTTCACGGAGCGGGAAGACCACCGCGCTCTGCGCCGTGATGTGCTCGACGATCGCGAGCCTGGTGCGCGGTCCGACCGCGGCGGCGTACGCCTCGACCAGTTGCCCGGCGCGGAACGGGTGCGGCATCTCGACGGTGCGCACGGTGGCGCCGCGCTCGCGGGCGGCAAACTGCGCGGCCCGCGCGATGCCGCCGTACACGAGGTCCGAGATCAGGATCTCGTCGCCGGCGGCGAGTGGAAACGAGCGGAGGACGGAGTTGGCGCCCGTCGTGATGTTGTCGACGAACACCAGGTCTTCGCCGCGGGCGCCGAGAAACGCGGCCACCTCGTCGGCGGCCGCGCGCAGACGCGGCGGCGCGTCCACGGGGCGGCCGAACGACGTGACGGTGAGCTCCCGCAGCATCACCCGGCTCGGGTGCCGCTCGATCTCGTCGCGAATCGCCTGCTGCACCGCCATGATGCGCCGCGGCGTTACGCCCACCGTGCCGTGGTTCAAGTACGTGGTCCCAGGTTCGAAGGACCACTCCGTGAGCATCGACTTGCCGAATGTCATGATCGTGTGCCCCGGCGGGCTGAAGGCCCGCCCTCAGTACTCCGACTCACCCGCCCTACCCGCCTGACCCGCCTGACCCGCCTTAGTCTCCGAGCCGCTGTGCCAGCGCCGCGATGATCTTCTCGCCGTGAAACCGGCCGTTCTCGATGAAGATGTTGCCGGTGTGCCGGCCGGCCACGGCCCCGCCGGCCACGAACAGGCCCGGCACGTTGGTCTCGAACGTGTCCGGATCCATCTGCGGTGCCAGCGTCTCGGCATCGCACGCGACGCCCGCGCGGCGCATCAGCTCGACGTCGGGCCGATACCCCGTCAGCAGGAACACGCCTTCGGCAGGCAGTTCTTCCCGGCCGGCGGGGCCATCGACGACCACCGCGGTGGGCGTGACCTCCACCACGTGCGAGTCGAAGCGCGCTTTGACCGAACCTTCCTTGATGCGGTTCTCGATGTCGGGACGCACCCAGTACTTGATCGTGCTCCCCAGCTCGGCGTGACGATGGACGAGCGTGGGATACGCGCCGGCGCGAAAGAGTTCGAGGCAGGCTTCGGCCGCCGAGTTCTTGCCGCCCACCACCACCACCCGCTGCCGGTAGTACGGGTGCGCGTCGGTGTAGTAGTGGTTCACGTGCGGCAGGTCCTCGCCGGGCACGTCGAGGCGGTTGGGGATGTCGTAGTAGCCGATCGCGAGCACGACGGCGCGCGCCTCGCGCACGCGGGTCACGCCCCGCGGCGTCGTCGTGGTGACGGCAAACACGCCGTCGTCGCCGCGCTCGATTGCCGTGACCGTCTCGCGAAACGCAATCTGGAGACCATAGGCGTCGACCACGCGGCGGTAGTAGCGCAGCGCCTCGAGCCTCGTCGGCTTGTCATAGGGCGAGACGAGCGGCAGGCCGCCAATCTCCAGCAGTTCCGGGGTGGTGAAGAACACCATGTGCATCGGAAAGTTGAAGATCGAGTTGACCAGCACGCCCTTCTCGACGATGGCGTAGTCGAGGCCGCGTTGCTTGGCGGAAATGGCCGCGGCCAGGCCCGACGGGCCAGCTCCCACGATCAGCACATCACGAACGGGCATCTTTGGATTCTAGTGCGGGTCTCGCATCGGGCGGCCGACGCGCGGCCGGCTGCTATGATCGGAACGCTCCCGGCGTCCCGTTCGTCCCATGCCACTCCTCACCCTCGACCGCGTATCCGTTGCCTACGGCCATCTCCCGCTGCTCGACGAGGCGTCGCTGCAGGTGGAGCCGGGCGAGCGCGTCTGCGTCATCGGCCGCAACGGCACCGGCAAGTCGACGCTGTTGAACGTCATCGCCGGCGCCGTGCCGCCAGACGGCGGACGCGTCTCGACGCCGCCCGACCTGCGGGCGGGCCGCCTGGCGCAGGACGCGCCGTTCCTGGACGAGCGGCCGGTGTTCGACGTGGTCGCCGACGGCCTCGGCGACCTCGCCAGCCTCGTCACCGCGTATCACCATGCGGCCCTCGCGGTATCGGAGGCGGCGACCTCGGAGCGGCTCGAGCGGCTGGGGATGTTGCAGCACGAGCTCGAACAGCGTGACGGCTGGCGGCTCGAGCAGCAGGTGGAAGTCGTCCTCGATCGCCTCGGCCTGCCGGCCGACGCCAGCGCGGCCACGCTGTCCGGCGGATGGCGCCGGCGGGTCCTGCTCGCCCGCGCGCTGGCCGGCCAGCCCGGATTGCTGCTGCTCGACGAGCCCACCAACCATCTCGACATCGAGTCGATGACCTGGCTCGAGTCGTTCCTCACGAGCTACGGCGGCACGGTGGTGTTCGTCACCCACGACCGCGTGTTCCTCCAGAACGTCGCGACCCGGATCGTCGAGCTCGATCGCGGCCGCCTGTCGTCGTGGCCGGGCGACTACGCCACCTTCCTGCGCCGCAAGGAGGAGTGGCTGGCGGCCGAGGCGGTGCGGCACGAGAAGTTCGACAAGAAGCTCGCCGAGGAAGAGGTCTGGCTGCGCCAGGGCATCAAGGCGCGGCGCACCCGCAACGAGGGGCGCGTGCGCGCGCTGCTGGCCATGCGCGCCGAGCGTGCCGCGCGGCGCATGCAGATGGGCACCGTGCGGCTGCAGGTGGAGGCGGGCGAACGGACGGGCCAGATGGTGTTCGAAACCGAGGGGCTCGCCAAGTCGTTCGGAAACCGGCCGGTAATACGCGACCTGACGCTGCGCGTTGTGCGCGGGGATCGCATCGGCCTCATCGGGCCGAACGGCTCCGGCAAGACCACGCTCCTCCGCCTGCTGCTCGGCGAGCTCGCGCCTGATGCCGGCGAGGTCCGTCACGGCGCCAACCTGCAGGTGGCCTACTACGACCAGCTCCGGGAACAGCTCGACCCCGACCGGTCGGTGGTGGACACCATCGGCGACGGCCGCGACACGGTCACCATCAACGGCCGCGAGCAGCACGTGCACGGCTACCTCCGCGACTTTCTCTTTCCGCCCGAGCGCGCCCAGTCTCCGGTGCGGGCGCTCTCGGGGGGCGAGCGCAACCGCCTGCTGCTCGCCCGCCTGTTCACACGCCCGGCCAACGTGCTCGTGCTCGACGAGCCGACCAACGATCTCGACATCGAAACCCTGGAACTGCTCGAGTCGCGGCTGGCCGAGTGGCCGGGCACGCTCCTCCTGGTCAGTCACGACCGCGCGTTCATCGACAACGTCGTCACGAGCACGCTGGTGTTCGAAGGCCAGGGCGAAGTGCGCGAATACGTCGGCGGCTACGAGGACTGGCTTCGCCAACGACCCGTCCGTAGCGGCGGGTCTTCAGACCCGCCGGGAGCAGGTCGCCGCGAGTCTTCGGACCGGCAGATGCCTGGCCGCAGGTCGTTAGACCTGCCCTTCTCCCCACGCAAGGCCAGCTACCGCGAGCAGCAGGAGCTGCTGGCGCTGCCTGGCCGCATCGAGAGCCTGGAATCGGAGCAGCAGCAGCTCAACGCCGCCGTCGCCGCTCCGGCGTTCTACAAGGAGCCGGCCGAGACCATCGCCCGCACGCTCGCGCGCCTCGAGGCCATCGAGCAGGAGCTGCTCGACGCGCTGGCGCGATGGGACGAGCTGGACTCGCTCTCGAAGCGCTGACCGGCCCACCATGCGGGACATGCACCCGGCGCGGTAAAATAGGGAGTTTGAATCCCGTTCCTTCCTCCAGCAAGGCGCTTTTCCGATGATTTCTGTCAGCGGCGTGTCGATGCGGTATGGCTCCAAGGTGCTCTTCGAGGACGTCTCCACGACGTTCTCGACCGGGCGCCGCTATGGGCTGACGGGCCCCAACGGGTCCGGCAAGTCCACGTTCATGAAGTTGCTCACCGGCGCCCTGGACCCGCAAAAAGGCACCGTGGTCCGTCCGCCGAAGCTCGGCGTCCTGCGCCAGGACCAGTTCGAGTTCGACGCGCATCGCGTCATCGACACTGTGATCATGGGCAACGCCCGCCTGTGGAAGGCGATGGTCGAACGCGACCGGCTCTATGAGAAGCCCGACATGTCGAACGAGGACGGCATGCGGCTGGGCGAGCTCGAAGGGATCGTCGGCGAGGAGGACGGCTACTCCGCCGAGAGCAATGCCGCTGTGCTGCTGCAGGGCCTCGACATCCCCGACGAACTGCACGAGCGCAAGATGGCCGAGCTGCAAGGCGGCCAGAAAGTGCGGGTGCTGCTGGCGCAGGCGCTCTTCGGATCGCCCACCGCGCTCCTGCTCGACGAGCCCACCAACCACCTGGACCTCGACTCGATTCACTGGCTCGAAGGCTTTCTCGAGCGGTACGAGGGGACGCTCATCGTCATCTCGCACGACCGCCACTTTCTCAACGCGGTCTGCACCCACACCGCCGACATCGACTACCAGACCATCATCACCTATACCGGCGGCTACGATGACATGGTGATGGCCAAGACGCAGATCCGCTCTCGCGTCGAGTCCGAGAACGCGCAGCGCGAGAAAAAGATCGCGCAGCTCATGGACTTCATCCAGCGCTTCGGCGCCGGCACGCGGGCCGCGCAGACGACGTCGCGCCGCAAGGAGGTGGAGCGGCTGCAGACCACCGACCTCGCGCGGTCGAACATCCAGCGGCCGTACATCCGCTTCCAGCAGAACCGCCCGTCCGGGAAGGTGGCGCTCGAGGCCAAGGGGCTCTCGAAGGCCTTCGGCGACCTGCAGGTGCTCGACGACTTCAGCGCCATCGTCAACCGCGGCGAGAAGGTGGTGCTGGTGGGCCGCAACGGCGTCGGCAAGACCACGATGCTGAAGGCGCTCATGGCCGACAACCCGAGCCATCCGCCCTCGCCCGGCGACCTCGATGCCGGCGCCGTGCGGTGGGGCCACGAGGTGTCGATCGGCTACTTCCCGCAGGATCACACCGGCGCGATCGAGAAGGGGCTCACGGCCGTCGAGTGGCTGCATCGGTTCGATCCCGATGCGCATCGTCAGGACATCCATGGCCTGCTCGGGCAGATGCTGTTCACCGGCGAAGAAGGGCTGAAGCCGACCGCCGCGCTGTCGGGCGGCGAAACGGCCCGGCTGCTGTTCTGCCGCATCATGCTGCAGAAGCCCAACGTGCTCATCTTCGACGAGCCGACCAACCACCTCGATCTGGAATCGATCAACGCCCTCAACATCGCGCTGCAGAAGTTCGAGGGCACCGTGCTGATGGTCACCCACGATCAGGATTTGCTCGAAGAGGTGGGCACCCGTGTGTGGCATTTTGACCACGGGCGGATCGTGGACTTCAAGGGCACCTTCGAGGAGTACGAGGCGTCGGTGCGACAATGAGGGATGGGTGGCCGGAGTCTGGTGTCGACAGTCGTGGCAGCCTGCGGGCTGGCCCTCGTCTCGTACGCGCCACTTTCGGCCGCGACGCTCGATGACGCGCAGCGGCTGTTCTACCTGTCCCGCTTCGCGGAGTCGGCCGACACCGCCCGTCAGCTGACCGAGGCCAATCCCGCCGATCTCGCCGGGTGGGAAGTCCGCACGTCGGCCCTCCATTTCCAGCTTCGGCGCCTGATTGGCGACGGGAAAGACAAGAAGGCGGCCTTTGCCAGGTGCGCCGAGTGCCCTGCCGTGCTCGCCACGTTCCTCGAAGACGTCAATCGCGGTCGCGCCGCGGCTCGTGCCAGGCTGGCCTCGAATCCCATGGACGACGAGGCCAGCTTCTTCCTCGGCAAGATGGACCTGAGCTATCTGTGGCTGCAGCTCGCGACGCTGGACCGCAAGACCGGGTGGAGCGAGTACTGGGAGGCCAAGAAGCTGCTCGAGGCCATCCTCGAGAAAAACCCGATGCACGTGCGGGCGCGCGTCGCGCGCGCGTGGATGGACTACATCGTCGGGACGCGGGTGCCCTGGGGCACGCGGTGGGTCATGGGCGGCGGCAGCAAGTCACGCGGGCTGAAGATGGTGCGCGAGGCCGCCGGCACCCCCGCCGACTACTACACGCGCGTCGAGGCGCAGTTCGGGTTGTGGGAGATGCTCACGCGCGACGGCAAGCGGGACGAAGCCGTCGGCGTCGCCAAAGAACTGCTCGTGAAGTTTCCCGAGAACAAGGATCTGCAGCGGTTCGTCGAAACCGGCGGCCGGTCGAACAGCGCGGCGTAACCGGCCGTGCGCGGTGCTGCCGGAACGGCCGTGTCGGGAGGACTTACCAGCGTCTGGAGATGCCGGGCGGCGCTGACGGGCGCAGACGGCCAGGATTCCAGATCTCGCCGCAGGGGACGCAGCGCCAGTAGGTGGACTCGTTGATGACCTTGCTGGCCGTCGTCAGTTCCTTGGATCGGCAGAACGGGCAGAACGTGGGCGCCGCCACGTCCGGCTTCACCGGTTCAGCCACGGACCTCGCCGCCCACTCATTCCTCATGTTCGGCATCCAATAAGCACTGCGGCCAACACGACGCGGTGCGAATGAGTCATGAACGTCTCCTCGATGCGGGACAGCCGGCGCAGCAATCGGTGGGAACGGATACCCGACGCCCGCGCCGAAGAAGGGATTCGCGGAGCCCCTTTGGCTACAGGGCTTTGATGAGGAATTGGCCGACAACTGGCCAGCAGGCTCAGGAAAGCAGTGCACCCAGAGTGTAGACCTGCCGGCCCTTGGAAGCCAGCACTATCTGTTACAGCGTTTGACGCAGAACGCGCAGCAGTTGCGTGAAATCGAACGGCAGCGGCGCCTCGAACTCGATCGGCCGATCGTCGGCCGGGTGGCGGAAGGCCAGGCGGTGTGCGTGCAGGGCCTGGCGTCCGAACTCGATGGGCCGAAGCGCGTCGGGCCCGTAGACATAGCGCGTCTCGCCGACCAGGGTGTGCCCGCGCAGGCGCGCCTGGATGCGGATCTGATTGCGCTTGCCCGTGTGGAGCCGCACTTCGATCAGCGACGAGTCCGCGAAGCGTTCGAGCACGCGATACGCGCACTCGGCATCCACTCCCGTGGGGTCCGAGGGGTGGGTCTGCTTCTGAATCAGCGCCTTCGTGTCCCACACCAGGCGATCGCGCCACCTCCCCTGCGGCGGCGACGGGTGTCCGTAGACCACCGCCCAGTAGACGCGCTCGGGTTCGCGGCGTCGGAACTGGTCCTTGAGGCGGGCCTGGGCCAGGGCCGTCTTGGCGAATACCACCAGGCCCG
>Ga0207659_10000566_pt1 | contig 22234 bp, 10 predicted proteins | sample KBSM43metaG_FD_184330 | JGI IMG/M metagenome (GOLD analysis project Ga0207659, IMG submission 184330) | Miscanthus rhizosphere microbial communities from Kellogg Biological Station, Michigan, USA - KBS M4-3 metaG (SPAdes) (version 2) | ecosystem: Host-associated > Plants > Roots > Rhizosphere >...
CCCGTCAACCACCGGGCGATCGTTGTTCGCTCCGTCGCCGTTGTTGTCGATGCCGGTCACCGCGTTGAACGGGCGTGCGCTCGCCAGCTGCGTCACCGTGCCGGCCGTGAGGTTATACGGAAGCTGATACGTAAACGTAAAGACCGCGCGATGACGTTGATCGAGCAGGCTCGGTCCGCGTTCCATTTCCCCGAGTCGCGCGATGTTTGCTTCGTTCGGCCCGACGCCGTTGCCGTCCGGTTCGGTCGTATTCGTCGCCTTCGACAGCGTGTAACTGAGTCCCACAAACATCTTCGGATTACGCCGATAGCTGATGTCGGTTTGCAGCCCGTGATAATCCGATTCACCGAGGTTCATCAGCACGTTGACCTGACGCACGCCGCCATTCACCGGCAGGATCGGCCGCGTCGCGTTCGCGGCGGCGACTGTCCGGGTCTGCCCTGGCGCGGTGCGGTCGAACACCGACGGCGCGTTCAGATCGATGGTCCGGTCGAGATTGTCCCAGTGCTGGTAGACGTAGTCTCCGCCGACAAAGAAGCCTCGGAAGAATTCCCGTTCGGCCCCGAGCGACGTCACCTGGCTGCGCGGGTTGACGAACTTGTCCGGGTAGTTGGGGAGCAGGTCGAAGTTCAGGCCGAACTTCGCAAAAATCGCTCGATAGAAATCGGCTTCGCCGGCGCGAAGCGTAACATCGCGCGCCGGCAGCTGCGAAGGCGGCAAGCTGCGCGGATCGAATACCAGTGGCAAACACGGTCCGGTCAGGCAGGTCGGAAAACCGAGCTGCCCCGGCACTGCCGTGTACGTCGCATAGCCGTCGAGCCCGCCCAGCAACGTCCCCGCGACCGCATTCGAGCGAATCTGCGTGTAGTACAGCCCGTAGCCGCCGCGAACCACTAGCCGCGAATCGCCATGCGGATGCCAGCCGAAACCGACGCGCGGTGCGAAGTCGCTGGTCGCATCGGTCAGCGTCTGGCGGTCGTAGCGCAGCCCGAGATCGAGCGTCAGGTTGTTATTGACGCGGAAGTTGTCCTGCGCGTAGCCGCTGATCAACCACTGGTTCAGCTCGTAACTGGTTATGCCGTAACTAATCGGCTGCGTGTACTGCTGCACCTGCGCCAGCGTCAGCTGATCGGGCGGCGCAGTCGTCGTCGCGAGGAAAGTAAAAGTGCCGAGGATCGCGAAGCCCGGTTCGTTGCCGCTGCCGCCCGAACTGTGGCGCGCCAGGCTGCCGCCGAACCGCACGGTATGGCGGCCCGTGGACCACGACAGCGTGTCGGACAGTTGCGCCTGCCGGCCAAACAGATCCGAGACGCGCGATTGGCCGATCGTAAACGGCGCCGAGCCGGCGCGAGTGTAGGCAGTGGACAGGGTTTGCGCTTCCCACAAGGTCACCGGATCGCCATTGAGATACGCGAACCGTCCTTCGTTCACCAGGTTCGGCGCAAGGATCGAGGTGAGATTCGCCTGTCCGGTAATCGCGCGGCGCGAGTATTTGCGCGCGACGCTCGGCGCGCTCGTGCCGGCCACCGCATCGTTCGGATTGGTGTCGTAGAAGCGATCGAGGTTCGCCCTGACCATCAACGAATGCGTCGGCGACAGGCGATGGTCGACGCGGGCATTCACCAGGGTCTGCCGGTATTTGCCTAAGTAATCGAGAGAGCCGTCCGGCGGCAGCAGAAACGACGGCAGCGAGGGCGAGAGGAACGTCGTTCGATCCTGCATCGTGTAATCCGCCGTCGCAAAGAAGAACGTCTTGTCCTTGACGAGCGGCGCGCCGACCGAGCCGGAAAACTGATTAAGTTCATCGGGGACGTCGGCGGGATTGATGGCCTGCAGCGTCGGCGGCGTGACGCAGCCTGAAACGTCGGGTGCGCAGAAGCCGTCGGTCGAAAAATTCTTGGCCTGCCAGCTGCCGGGACGCGCCATGTAGAGCGCTTCCCCACGCAGGTTGTTCGTCCCCGACTTCGTGACGATATTCATCGCTGGACCGGCTGTCCATCCGAACTCGGCCGAAAAAGCGTTGGTCAAGACCGAGACTTCCTGAATGGCACCAACCGGAACGGTTGCGAGCATCGTCTGCCGGCCCCAGCCCTCGTCATTGTTTGCGCCATCGAGCGTGAACGTCGTGGTTCGGCGGCTGCCGCCGCCGGTGACGAAGTAGGTCGCATTCACAAACACATCGCCGGTGCCCTTGCCTTGACGAAAAGCCGAATTGAACAGCGGCAAGGTGGTCACCTTGCGGCCCAGAATTGGCGTCTCGTCGATTGTCTCGGTATCGAGGCGGCGGCCGATCTGCGCGTCACCGCGCACGCCATGTGTCGTGCCGTACACCGTCACTTCCGTTTTTCCGCCGCTCGCCACGACCTTCACGCGCACGGTAGCCGTTTCACCAGCGCGAAGCGCGATGTCGTTCACGTCTTCCGCTGTGAACCCGGTCTTCGTCACGTTGATGCTGTAAGTGCCGGTCAGCGACAGTGCCGAAAGAGTTGCGGAGCCATCGGCTCGTGACGTGGCCTCGCGGACTGCACCAGTCGCCTGGTTGATGACCATCACCTTCGCGTCGTTCACGACCGCGCCGGTCTGATCGACGACGACGACGACCACGGACGAGGTATTGGGCGATTGCGCAACCACGGACACGACAGGCGTGACAAGAGTCACCAGAACAGCCGCCACGGCTAAGCGCATAAAAGGCAAATCTATCTAGTGGTTACGTCTACTACCAGAAGGCGTATCGAAAGGATGGCTAAATGGCTGATGGCTGAGGGCTGACGGCTGAGGGCTGACGGCTGGCGCGGTTCAGGGCTGCGACGTGAAGTCGGGAATGGTCGCCTGCAGGATTTCAATGGTCGCTCGTCGATCGGGGGCGGTCGGAGAAGCCATTAGAGAGTCGACGAGACGCCGATAAACGGCCTGCCTGACTGGCGGCGCCAGCGCCTTGAACGCGTCCGAATAGACCATGTAGCTGCACGCGTAGCGCATCAGCCGATTTACGGCGTCGAACTGCGCGAGGGAACGTCCTTTTGCGTCGTGCGGTAAACGCTTCTCCAGAGCGACTGCGAAGCCTGGACGTGGCGTCAACGGCACCGGCAGCGCCGCTTCATGTCCGAAGAGCAAGTAGTCAGCGAGCTCATCGACCAGGCGACGGATGTCCGGGCGCTCGTCCACACTTGCCCGCCCTTCTGACGACGCTCGACGCCACGCGAAATTCACGCGGGTCATCAAATTGATCGCCGGCATCTGATGATCGAACGCCAGCAGCGATACGACGTCGCTCGCCGACGATGGATAGCCTCGGGTTTCGGGAGCGGTCGCCATCCAATCCACGAACACGTGGCTGGACGTGTTGCCGTCCGGCGTGAAAGTGATGTTGCCCTGATGCGCGCGCTGCGCGTACGGCGCGGCGACGCCTTCCGATGTCACCAACCAGCCGCCCCACCGATCAGGATGAGGGGTCCGCTGATTCACGTCGTGGCTGGGTGGCGTCGCGCCATTCGCTTGCGGCACCACCGTTCCATCGTCACCGACGGTGTGACTGCGCACGATCAACCCGGGAACATCGCCGGTGCTTGCCGACTCGTGACAGGTCAGGCAGCTCCGCTGCCGCTTCGGCACCGGAGCCGCCGTTTGCTGGTCCAGTGTGTAGAACGCAAGACCTTCAACCGGATCGTGCGCGATGATCTCGATCTCTGGCGCGCCCGGGACGTAACCGACCACAACCGATTCGTCAAAATAGAGCGCGCGTGGCGTGTGCGGGCTGGTGTAGAGATGTTGGACCCCGGTTTTCGAAAACACCAGTAACTGCGACTCGACCGGCACGTTCAGCGCGTCGAGGAATGGTCGCAGGAACCCGGTTTGCGCGTCGCGCTGGAACGGCCGAGCAGCCAGTGTCGCGCTCAGACGCGCGATCCGATCCTGTGTCCCGCCGATTTCTGGTGCCGCGGACGGCTGTTCCGAACGGGCCAGAACCACGGCCAGCATGCACGCCAAGGCGACCGGCAAGGCTCGGATCATGCGCCACCAATTGTGCCATTTCTGGCATGATTCAGGCGGAGGCGGTATGAAATCGGTGTCGAGGCGGGTCGCGACGGCTGTCATCCCTGTGATCGCTGTGATCGCTGTGACGTGGGCGCCCGTTGCCGCGGCGCAGACCGCGGACGAAGTGATCGAGAAAAGCGTGACCGCGCTTGGCGGCCGCGCGTCGTTCGCCAAACTGAAGTCGCGCCGGACATCGGGAACGATCACGCTGCAGACGCCCGCCGGCGACATCGCCGGTACCGTCGAAGTGCTGAATGCCCTGCCGAATAAGACGCGCACGCTGATCAATGCCGATTTGACTTCCGTCGGCGCGGGAGCGCTGACGATCGATCAGCGATTCGACGGAACGAAGGGCTACGTCCTCGACAATCTGCAAGGCAATCGCGACATTACCGGCGACCAGCTCGAGAACATGCGAAATTCCGGCTTCCCTCACCTCTTCGTGAAATACAAGGACCTGGGAATCGCCGCGAAGTTGATTGGCAAAGAAAAAGTCGGCGATCGCGATACCTACGTGATTGCCTTCGAGCCAGCCAGCGGTTCAAGCATCCGGCAATTCATCGACGCGGAAACCTATCTGCCGATTCGAGCGCTCATCAAGGTTGCCGTTCCGCAGCTCGGACAGGACGTCGAACAGACCTCTGACGTGTCCGACTACCGCGATGTCGATGGCGTCAAGATTCCGTTCAAGCTGAGTGTCTCGTCGAACGTGCAGAACTACACGATCGTGATCACCAAGGTCGAACACAACACGCCGATCGACGACGCACTATTCGTCAAACCCTGACGGTAACGGACATGTCGCTGATTGCGTCAAACACCGACTGGCGCTCGGCGTCGGTATTCGGATTAGCGGTGGCGACACTGGTTGGCGCCGCCGCTCAGGACCGCTACGTGCCGGCGGCAGAAATCACCCGCGACAACGTCGGCCGACTCGAAAAAGCATGGACTTACCGTACCGGCGAAGCGGAGCCGCGTTTTGCGACCCGCAAGCCGACGTCGTTCGAAACCACACCGATCGTCATCGATGGGACGATGTACCTCAATACTCCGCTCGGACGCGTGATCGCGCTCGACGCGGCGAGCGGCCGCGAGCGATGGGTGTTCGACCCGGAGATTGCGCGCGACGTGCGGTACGGGGATTTCGCATCTCGCGGCGTGGCCGCATGGGTTGACACCTCGGTCGCCGCAGGTTCGCCCTGCCGCTTGCGGATATTCGAAACGACTGCGCAGTCGCAACTGTTCGCGTTGGACGCCCGCGACGGCCGCCCGTGTCGCGACTTTGCCGGCGGCGGTCCGATTGATCTGACGAAGGGGTTGCGAATTCCGCCGTTCGAGCAGCAGGCCTATTCGATGACGTCACCGCCGATTGTCGTCAACGGCGTCGTCGTCACCGGATCGTCGATCGCCGACAATAGCCGGCCGAGCCCGGTCAGCGGTGAAGTCCGCGGGTTCGATGCGCGCACCGGTCAACTGAAATGGAGCTGGGATCCGATTCCGCAAGACCCCGCCGATCCCGCCTACGGTGAATGGCGTGGCAGCCTCGGCGTCAAAACCGGTGGTGCCAACGCCTGGTCGAGTCTGGCAGCCGATGCCGAGCGCGATCTGGTGTTCATCCCGACTGGCAGCGCTGCGCCGGATTACTACGGCGCGATGCGCCTCGGCAACAATCGCTACGCGAATTCGCTGGTCGCGCTGAAAGCGTCGACCGGCCGCGTCGTCTGGTCCTTTCAGACGATCCATCACGACCTCTGGGACTACGACAACGCGTCGCCGCCGGCGCTGGCAACGATCACTCGGAACGGATCGCGAATCGCCGTCGTTGCGCAGGCGAACAAGAACGGCATGCTGTACGTGGTCGACCGCGACACTGGCCGTCCGGTATTCCCGGTCGAAGAACGAGCCGTTCCAAAAAGCGCGATCCCGCTCGAAGAAGCCGCTCCGACCCAGCCGTTCACGACCGGTATCGCACCGCTCAGTCCGCATCGCTTCGGCGTCGACGAGGTGTGGGGCATTACTGAGGCGGATCGTGCGGCTTGTCGCACGGCGATCGCGCCGCTGCGCAACGACGGTATCTTCACGCCGCCCGACGTCAAGGGGACGCTCGTTTTGCCGTCGAACATCGGCGGCGCCCATTGGGGCGGCGTCGCCATCGACTTGCAGCGCGAAATTGCCATCGTGCCGGTGAATCGGGTGGCCGCGATGGTTCAACTGATACCGCGAGAGGGCTTCAACCTTGCGGAGACAAAAGCGAAGGAAGATCGGCTGGGCGACGACTACGAATACAACATGATGCAGGGAACGCCGTACGTGATGCGGCGGCGCCTGCTGCTAGCGCCGTCCAAGCTCCCCTGCACTCCGCCACCGTTTGGCACGCTGGTCGCCGTCGATCTCAAAACCGGCGGGCGCAAGTGGGAGGTGCCGCTGGGCGTCTTCCTGGCGCCGTTCGGTCCGGAAATGGCGTCGAAGATCCAGCCGGACTGGGGTTCGCCCAACCTCGGTGGCGCGATCGTCACCAGCGGCGGCCTGGTATTCATCGGCGCGGCGCTCGACAGCCGTTTACACGCTTACGACGTCGAAACAGGCAGGGAGGTCTGGCACGCGACGTTGCCGGCAAGTGCGAAGGCAACGCCGACGAGCTTTCAGCTGCCATCCGGTGAGCAATTCGTCGCGGTCGCGGTGGGCGGCGGCGGCGCGTGGGGCATGTCCGATCACGTCGTCGCGTTTCATCTGCGCAAGTAAAATAGCGCGCATCACCTCCCTCTTCTCCATCTGGACAAGGTTATGAAGGCACTGCTTTCGCGTGCAGCCGCGTGGCTGCGGACGCTTTGGCGCGGCGTCGTGTGGCTTGTCGTGCGCGTGCTCGGTCACTGGCATTGGGATGCGCCGACGTGGGTGACGTGGAGCCGCGCGCAAAGCGCGCGCGGCGGGCGGTATCTCGCCGCCAAACCGTGGCGCGGCGCGGTCGTCGCGGTCGTCGTCGCCGCGGCAGTTGCTGGCGTGGGCTGGTACAAATTGCGGCCGAAACCGCACTATGTCGGCTACACGGTCAACGAACCCGGTCTGACGGAGTACGACGAGAAAGGGATCTCGTCGATCAAGGTACTGACGATCTCGTTTGACGAATCGGCGGCGCCGTTGAGGCAGGTGCAGAAGCCGGTCACAAGTGGCATTGACGTCTCCCCCGCACTTCCCGGCACGTGGTACTGGAACAGCGACAAAGAACTGCAGTTCACGCCACGAGACGACTGGCCGGTTGACGGACGGTTCACGGTTCGGTTCGTGAAAAACGGCCTGTTTGCCAATCAGGTCGTTCTGGAAAACTACCGCTTCACGTTCAAGAGCCAGGCATTCAGCGCATCGATCGCGGACAACCAGTTCTACCAGGATCCGCGCGATCCCAATCTGAAGAAGCTGGTGGCGACCCTGAAATTCACCCACCCGGTCGACACGGCGCAGCTTGAATCGCATGTGTCGCTCGCGGTGGCGAAGGATGCCGAGTATCTCGGTCTCGGTGGCGACAGCCGGCACTTCACGGTGATCTACGACAAGTTCAAGCTGTCGGCGTTCGTGCATTCTTCCGCGCTGGCGATGCCGCGCGACGACACGCCGATGACGTTACGAATCGACAAGGGTGTGCGAGCGGCACGCGGCGGCAACGAAACGCGCGACCGGCTCGAATCGGTCGTGGTCATTCCCGGCCGCACCAGCCTGCGGTTTTCCGACGTGCGGATGACGATTGTCGACAACGCGAAGTACGAGCCGGAACAGATCCTGATGATCAACAGCTCGTCGCCGGTGGCCGAGCGCGCGTTCGCCAACAACGTGACCGTGCGGCTGCTGCCAGTCCGCCATCCCAAACAACCGCGCGACGACCGCCGCCCGTACGAATGGACAAACCAGGATGAGATTGGCAACGACATTCTCGGAACCAGCGATCCGGTCAGCGTAGCCTACGTGCCATCGGAGGAAGGCGGCAACACTGCTCACGGCTTCAAGTTTCTGGCGCCGGCCGGTCGCTACCTCCACATCGTCGTCAAAGACGGAGTCCAGGGAATCGGCGGGTACTTGTCGGGCAAACCGTATGTCACCACGTTGAAGGTCGATCCGTATCGGCAGGCGCTGACCTTCCTGGGACAGGGCTCGCTGCTGTCGATGACCGGCGACCGCAAGGTCGGCTTCCTGGCGCGCGATGTCAGCGAAGTGGACGTCGAAATCGGACGCGTGCTGCCGAACCAGATTCAGCACATCGCGCCGCAGATGTGGAATTTCTCGCGTCCGTCGCTCGACTATCTCGAAGACCGGCTGGTCGAGCGATTCACAACCCGGCGCGACTATAGCGACCGCGCTCCCGGCAAACCGGCTTACGACAGCATCGATGTCGGGCAGTATCTCACCGACAAATCGCAGGCCCGCCGCGGCCTGTTCATGCTGCACCTGCGCGCGGTCGACAGCGGCGTCGAAGACACCCGCCTGATTCTGGTCACCGACCTCGGTTTCATCGTCAAGCGGGCAAAGGATGAAAGCCGCGACGTGTTCGTGCAATCGATTCGCACTGGCTTGCCGGTCGACGGCGTTCGTGTCGAGATGCTGGGCAGCAATGGCCTGCCGGTGTTGTCGGCCACGACCGATGCGGGTGGACGCGCACGGCTGCCCAAGCCGTCGCCCGAGGAACTGCGGCGTGAGAAAACACCGACGCTGGTGGTCGCCCAGTCAGAATCCGACCTGTCCTTCATGCCGTTCGGCTCGAACGGCCGGTCACTGAATTTCTCGCGGTTCGACACCGGCGGCGTCGAAAACGCCGAGTCGGCGCAGCAGCTTTCGTCGTACCTGTTCACCGACCGCGGGATTTATCGTCCGGGCGAAACCACCCATCTCGGAGTGATCACGCGGACCGCCGATTGGAAGTCGTCACTCAGCGGCTTGCCGATCGCCGTCGAGATCACGGATCCGCGCGGCATGCTCGTCAGTCACACCGACATGCGGCTCTCGGCACTGTCGTTCGATGAAGTCACCTTCACCACGGCGGCCGCGTCTCCCACTGGAACCTATGAAGCGACCACGTACTTGGTCAAGACCGAACGGCGGCGCGAGACGTTGGGTAGCACGTCGTTCAAGGTCCAGGAGTTTGAACCGGACCGGCTGAAGGTCCGGCTCGACTTGAGTGATGCGCCTGACGCGGCCTCGTGGGGCTGGCTGCGTCCGGCCGACGTCAAGGCGCGGGTCAACGTTCAGCACCTGTTTGGCGAACCGGCAAGCAAACGCCGCGTCGAGGGCGATTTAAGCCTGACACCGGCGCTTCCGCGGTTCGCGCGCTTTACCGACTACCGCTTTCAGATCGGCGAAGCGTTGCCCGAGCCGTATCAGGAGCGCCTTGCCGCTGCCGTCACTGACGATAGCGGCGACGCCGCGCTGACGCTCGACCTGCAACGTTTCGTCGGTCGTGCCTATCGCTTGAGCATTCTGGCGCGAGCCTACGAAGCCGAAGGCGGACGCAACGTTGGTGCTCAGAACAGCGCGATCGTATCGGACGCTCCGTATCTGGTCGGCGTCAAACCCGACGGCAACACGTCTTTCATCCAGCGCGGCAGTTCGCGAGCCGCGCAGTGGCTGGCGGTGAACCAGCAGTTGAATCCGGTGGCCGCAGACAACCTCACACTCGATTGGGTGCAGCGCAAATACGTATCGGTATTGACGCGACAAGGCAGCGGCACCTATCGCTACGAGTCGCGTTTGAAGGAAGTAGTTCGGACGTCGAACCCGGCGCAAATCGCGGTCGGCGGCAGCCGATTCGTGCTGCCGACGCAGGAACCCGGCGATTTCGTATTGGTGCTGCGCAATGGAGCGGGCAGCGAACTGAATCGATTGAGCTACACCGTCGCCGGCCAGGCCAACTTGTCGCGCTCGCTCGAACGCAACACCGAACTGCAAGTGCAGCTCGACAAGCCGGCGTACAGCGGCGGCGACACGATCGAAGTCAGCATTCGAGCGCCCTACATTGGCGCTGGCTTGATTACCGTCGAGCGTGAACGCGTCTTCCATTACCAATGGTTCAAGACGACGACCACCAGCACAGTGCAACGAGTCATGCTACCGGCCGATTTCGAAGGCAACGGCTACGTGAACGTGCAGTTCCTGCGCGACCCGGCGTCGGACGAATTGTTCATGAGTCCGTTGTCGTACGGGGTCGCGCCGTTTGCGCCGAATCTCGCGGCGCGCACGCAGCCGGTCCGTCTGACGGCGCCGCAACTCGTCAAACCAGGCGCCACATTGACGATGCACGTCGAGCCCGGCGAAGCATCGCGCGTTGCCTTGCTGGCGGTGGACGAGGGAATTCTGCAAGTCGCCCGCTACAGGAATCCAGACCCGCTCGGCTTCTTTTTCCAAAAGCGGATGCTGGAAGTCGAAACCCGGCAAATCCTGGATTTGATCCTGCCGGAATTCAAGCGCTTCCTCGCACTGGCCGCCGCGGGTGGTGACGCCGACGGCGGCTTCGCGAGGCACCTCAATCCATTCGCCCGGAAACGCAAACCACCGGTCGCATATTGGTCGGGTGTCGTCGACGTCGGCCCCACCGGCCGCGACTTGCGATATGTCGTGCCCGACTACTTCAATGGACGGCTGCGCATCGTCGCCGTCGCCGCCAACGCGCGAAAGATGGGCGTCGCCGAGGCCGACACAGAAGTGCGCGGCGATTTCATTCTCACGCCGAACGTGCCGGCAATGACCACGCCCAACGACGAGTTCCTGGTCAGTGTTGGCGTGTTCAACAATACGACCGGCGGTTCCGGACCGATTCGCGTTGACGCGCAGCCCGGCGCCGGGCTGACACTCGCCGGCCCTGGAGCCGTCGATCTCCAGATCGCCGACAAGAAAGAAGGGGTCGCGGAATTCCGACTGAAGGCAGCTCCGCCACTCGGGTCGGCGACGCTCACTTTCACGGTACGACGCGGCGCCAACGAGGCGCACATCGAGGAAACGATCAGCGTGCGTCCAGCGGTTCCGTACCGCACGCAGCTGACGCTCGGCCGGATCGACGGCGCAACCGCAACTCCCGCACTGACGCGCGACCTGTTTACCGAGCGGCGCAACGTCGAGGCCTCTGTCTCGGCGCTGCCGCTGGTGTGGGGACAGGGACTCACGGCGTACTTGAACAACTACGAGTATTCCTGCACCGAGCAGCTGGTGAGCAAGGGCGTGGCAGCACTGATGATCACCGCCCGCCCCGAGTTTGGCGCCGTCCGAAGCCGCGATGAAAATCCGCTGAACACGACCTATTCATATCTGCGCGGCCGCGCGAACGACGAGGGCGGACTCGGCCTGTGGTCATCGTCACCTCAAACCGCGGAATTCGCGACGGTCTATGCGGCGCATTTCCTGATTGAAGCGAAGGATCACGGTCAGCGAATTCCCGCAGAATTACTCGGCGCGCTGAACCCGTGGCTGACGCGATTCGCGTCCACGCCGGCACCAACCCTGGAAGCTGCTCGGCTACGGGCCTATGCGGTGTACCTGCTGGTACGACAGGGAATCAGGTCGAATCCGGCGATTGCCAACGTCGAACAGGAACTGACTCGCCGCTATCCACAGGCGTGGACGACCGATCTGGCTGCCGCCTACCTCGCCTCGACGTATCGGCTGATGCAGCGCACGGCCGATGCCGATCGCATCATCGCCGGCGTCCCGTGGTCGGCGCAGAAGCGCGAGTCGGCCGAGGAAATCTACTACGACGTGGTGGTCCACGACGCGCAGCTGCTGTATCTGCTGGCGCGGCATTTCCCGAACCGCCTGGAAACCGCCCCGCCTTCTCTCGAGACCATCAGCGCGGCGGTCAGTGGCAACCGCACAACGTCGCTTTCGGCGGCTTACACACTGCTCGGTCTCGACGCCTACGCCAAGGCGGCGCCGGAGGCGGTCAGACTCGGGATCGCCGAAGTCGCCAGAGACAACACCCTCCGCGCATTGACGTTGCCGTCGAATTCGATGCCGAAGGTCAACATCAGCCAGAACGCGGCGAAAGTGCAGTTTTCGAAGGAAGGCGCACTCGCCGCCTATTACGCGGTCAACGAATCGGGGTTCGATCGCAATCCGCCGGCCACCGAATCCAATCAAGGAATCGAGATCATCCGCGAATTTCTCGACGCAAAAGGCAACGTCTTGACGCGCGCCGTGGTTGGCCAGGAATTCAGAGTGCGTCTGCGCCTGCGAACGACGCGGCGCGATCGAGCGAGTCAGGTGGCCGTTGTCGACCTGCTGCCGGGAGGCGTCGAACCGGTTATCGAATTGCAGCCTCCTCCGGCAGATACATCCAACGCCGGCATCGATCCGGCCGTGGCACGACAGCAGGCCGCAGCCGCCGCACTGCCGGTTGGCGTTCCCGGACAATCGAATTGGGTGCCCTATCACGTCGACGTGCGCGAAGACCGTCTTGTCCTTTACGGAGACATCTCGAGGGACGCGGGAACGTTCGTGTATCGCGTCCGCGCCACCAACGCCGGCACGTTCCAAACCCCTCCGGCGTTTGCCGAGGGCCTGTACAACCGCACGATCAGCGGGATTAGCCCGGCCGGCAAGTTGGAGGTCGTCAAGCCGTGACGCGGATCTCGGGTCGGCGCGTTGCCCAAGTCAGCGCGACGATTTTCATCACCCTGTTTGCGGTGCGCCTGTGGCCGCACCCATCGTTGGCCGCGCGAGTGCCATTGTCGACCGATGTGTGGTCAGCTGACGGCGAACTGCTGCGCGTTACCCGCGCCAGCGACGATCAATTCCGCTTGTGGACGCCGCTAAGCAGCATTTCGCCGACGTTGATCGATGCCTTTCTGTTGAAAGAGGATCGCTGGTTTTACTGGAACGCCGGGTTCAATCCGATGGCGCTGACTCGGGCCGCCGTCCGCTCGTATCGCGATCGCGCGCGGCAGGGAGGCTCGACGCTGACGATGCAACTGGCGCGGATTCTGTATCGCCTGAACACGCGAACCCCGGCCGGTAAGCTGCGCCAGATCGCGGCCGCGATTTGGCTCGAAGCTCGTTACTCGAAGCACGAGATTCTCGAGGCTTATCTGAATGTGGTGCCGTTCGGCGGCAACATTCAGGGTGTCGGCGCCGCCAGCCATATCTATTTCGGCAAAGGTGCCGATGCGCTGACACTGGGCGAAGCGCTCACACTCGCCGTCATCCCGCAACGGCCGTCGAGCCGAGCTGGCCGCGCCGTGCCGGAAGCCGATTTGCTGCGCGCCCGCAGCCGGCTCGGCCACCTCTGGCTCTCGCGCCATGGCAATTCACGTGAGGACCGCCGGCAACTCGAACTGCCGATCGTCGCGCGGCCGCGCTACGCGATGCCACAGCTTGCGCCGCACTTTGTGGATTCGCTGCTGACGATGCCGACTGCTCGGGCCGGCCGAGTCGATACGACGCTCGACGCTGCGCTGCAGCGACTGCTCGAACGACAGATTCAACGCTATCTCAGTCAGTACGGTGATCGCGGCATTCGCAACGTCGCGTCACTTCTGATCGACACGCGCGACATGGCGGTGAAAGCCTGGGTTGGATCGGCGGACTTCTGGAACACCTCGATTGATGGCCAGGTCAACGGCGTGCTGGCGAAGCGATCACCGGGGTCGACATTGAAGCCGTTCGTCTACGCGCTCGCGCTCGATCAAGGCATCCTGCATCCCCAGACGACGCTGCGCGATTTGCCGACGTCGTTCGGTCCGTTCGCACCGGAGAACTTCGACGGCCGCTTCTTCGGACCGATTACCGCCGAAGCGGCGCTGATCCGCAGCCGCAACGTGCCTGCGGTGTGGGTCGCGACGCAATTGAAGCAGCCGAGCCTGTACCAGTTTCTGCAGAGCGCCGGCGTCCGCGGACTGCGTCCGGAATCGTTCTACGGTCTGGCACTGCCGCTCGGCGGCGGCGAGCTGACCATGGAAGAACTCGCCGGGCTCTACGCGATGCTGGCGAACGACGGAATGCTTCGGTCGCTGCGCACGACTCCATCGGCACCGCCCGAGCAAGGCGTGCGTCTCGTCAGCGCGGAAGCGGCGTTTATCACGCGCGAGATGCTGCGCCACAATCCTCGTCCCGACGAAGATGGAACCGTTCCGGTTCGTACCCGCTGGCCGGTGTCCTGGAAAACCGGTACCTCGTGGGGATTCCGCGACGCCTGGTCGGCCGGCATCGTCGGGCCGTACGTGCTCGTCATGTGGATTGGCGACTTCCAGGGTCAAGGCAATCCCGCTTTTGTCGGCGTCGACGCCGCTGCTCCGCTGTTTTTTCGCGTGGCGGATGCAATTAATCTTGCCCGACCCGAAGAATCGGTTCCGCCGCAAACGCCGCCGCCGGGCGTGAAGCGGGTGGCGGTCTGCGCCGGAAGCGGCGATCTGCCGAACGCATTCTGTCCTCACACCGTGGATACGTGGTACATCCCAGGCAAGTCGCCGATCCGTGTCAGCCAGCTGCATCGAGCCGTCGCGCTCGACCGCGGCACCGGGCGCCCAAGCTGCCCGCCGTACGCCGCCGACACGCGATTCGAAGTCTTCGAGTTCTGGCCATCCGACATGTTGATGTTGTTCCGCCAGGCCGGCATGCCGCGGCGCACGCCGCCACTGATGCCCGGCTGCGCCGATGACGACCCGGCCGACGCGCCACGGATCGCGTCGCCGGTCCGCAGTCTCAGCTATGCGCTGAGGCGATCGTCACCGACCGAAACGATCGCGCTCGACGCGCGCGCCGCCGGCGACGTGCGGAACGTGTTCTGGTTTGATGGAAAGTCGTTGATTGGCGTACGTCGCGTGTCGGACGGGGCCTTGTCGTGGCGCCCCGCTACCGCCGGCGTTCATTTGATTCGAGTCGTCGACGACCATGGCCGTTCGGCCGAGCGTGACGTCGAGGTTCAAATCAGTCAGTAGTTCGCGCCATGGCGAGTGCGGCCTCAACGGCCGGCGGCACAATCGCTGTGACGTCGCCTTCCAGCCGTAAGGTCACCGCTGGATGATCGTCATGATCCGTCGGACCTTGATTGACGACGACGTAAGGGACGCCGCGTTGCGCTGCGAGCAGCGGGATCGTCGCGGCAGGATGCACCGACAGCGTCGACCCCATAGCAATCACCAGATCGGCGCGGTTCGCGGCTGCCGCCGCGCGCGTCAAGTCGGTCGTCCGCAGGGATTGGCCGAAACTGATCGTCGCGGACTTCAACAAGCCACCGCAGTCGCAGCGGGGCGGAACCCGCGTCCGCTTGAACTGCTCCATCAACGGCGCTGGCTCGCTGCTGCGGTGACAAGTCTGACACTCGACCAGCAGATCGGTTCCGTGTAATTCAACCAGCAGCTCCGGCGAGGTGCCGGCGCGTCGATGCAAGCCATCGACATTCTGGGTCACCACCGCGGCAATTCGTCCGGCTCGCTCGAGCGCGACGATCGCATGATGCACGGTATTCGGCTGCGCGCGATCGTAGATGCCCCACGATTCGAGCTTGTGTTCCCAGTATTCAATCCGCGCCGGCTCCGACGACATGAACGTGTCGTAGAACACCGGACGGCGCGTTTTCCACACGCCATTCGGCCCTCGGAAGTCCGGAATGCCGCTCGCCGTCGACACACCGGCGCCGCAGAACACCAGAATGCGCCGCGACGCCCGCAGCAAATCGACCAGCATTTCTGACGATTCTCTATCGAAAACGTTATTGGCGCGCCCCCAAGACGCGGCAAGCTCGTGTAACGAACATGGTACGCGCTTTGCCCCTATCAAGTCGTCCCCAGGAGGACATGAATGCGTCGTCCGTCTTTCAGGTTCGAGACCGTCGCGCGCGCCAGTGTCATCTTTCTCGTGCTGATTTTCGTCGCCGCCGCGATGTTGATGGCCTCAAAGAATCCGTCGCAGCCGGCAATGGTCACGAGGGCTGGTAACAACCCATCGACGAACGCCTACGATGCACCAGGCGCGGAGGCCCGGTCGACCGCATCGATGCCGGTAACAATCACCGGCTGTCTCGAACAAAGAGACGATGCCTATCGCTTGAAGAACACCGAAGGCGACGACGTTCCGAAAGCGCGGAGTTGGAAGTCGGGCTTCCTGCGTAAGGCGCCTTCGGCAATCGCGGTGATCGACGCCTCGAACCGCGTCAAGTTGTCGACCCACATCGGCGAACGCATCAGCGTCACCGGTGTGCTGATCGATCGCGAGATGAGAGTCCGGTCGTTACGTAAAGTTGCGGCGGCCTGCAGTTAGCGGAGAAACGGGGTTGTACGGGGTCTTATTTGAGGCGGCGTGAATGCGATGTTCGGCGGCGAGCGGCGCTGAGGCCAGACCATCCAGTTCGGCGGGCGGCGCGTAGCGCCGCGGGACTGGCTTCGCCAGTCCACCCGCCGAACTGAAACCCGTTAACTCCCTACGCTCCGTTGCTCCGTATTGATCGTTCTTGCCAGGAATCCCACCAGCCATCGCTCGCCCAACCACGAATAGCGCGAACGCCCATCAACGTTTTCTCCAGAACTCTCGTCTAAGCCCCCGTGATGACGTGGGAGGGGCTATGCGGCTGAACCAGGCGAGACTGTTGAGTTTAGCGATGACCGGTGGCCTTGTGGCGGCGAGCGTCGCTCCCGCGGCCGCGCAAAACGACTTTCAGTGGCGCGGCCGGCTGTCGGCCGGCCAGGCGATCGAAATCAAAGGAATCAACGGCGACGTCAGCGCCTCTCCGTCGTCTTCGGGTGACGTGGAAGTAACGGCATCGAAGCGCGCGCGCCGCAGCAATCCGGCCGAGGTTCGCATCGAAGTGGTATCGACGTCGAAAGGCGTGACGATCTGCGCTGTTTACCCCGACGCGCCGGGCAAAGAGCCGAACCGCTGCGCGCCGGGCGAAGAAGGCCGGATGAGCGCGCAGAACAACGACACCCAGGTGCATTTCGACGTGCGGGTTCCGGCCGGCGTGTCGTTTTACGGGCGAACGGTCAACGGTGAAATCAACGCCGAGTCGCTGCAGAGCGATGTCGACGCGCACACCGTGAATGGTTCGATCAAGGTCTCAACGACCGCGACGGCCATGGCGTCCACGGTGAATGGATCGCTGAACTTGACCATGGGCCGCGGCGACTTTCCAGAGGGTGCGTCGTTCAAAACCGTTAACGGCACCATCACGCTGCGCGTTGCCGGCGCAATCGATGCAGACCTGAACGCGGAAACCCTGAACGGCAGCATCACGTCAGATTTCCCGATTACGGTGCGCGGCAGTGCCAGTCAGCGGCGCATTCGCGGCACGATCGGCAACGGCGGCCGCGCACTGAACCTGTCCACGGTGAATGGCAGCATCAAGCTGCTGCGCGATCAATAACCGATCGCGTCAGGCCCGCGGCCAGATCGCGCTGAGCGCCCGGATCGCATTGCCGCCGAGCACCTGCGCGATCTGCGCATCGCTGTAGCCGCGCCGAATCAATCCTTCGGTCAAATCGAACACCCGCCGTGGACGCAATTCCGCAGAGCGAGGCCAAAACCAGCAGACGCCACATCGCTGCATCCGACCTGACATAGCATTGACCTGGACGTGCCGAGCAAGCCGGATAAACACAACCTCACGGTCAACGGACGCGAGGTCGCGATTTCCAATCCGACCAAAGTGCTGTTTCCGACGGCTGGCTACACCAAGCTGGATCTCGCTCGCTATTACCTGACGGTCGCCGAAGGCGCCCTGCGCGCCGCCGGGCATCGTCCGAATGTGCTGGTTCGTTACCCGAACGGAGTCGGCGGCGAGTTTTTCTATCAGAAGCGTGCGCCCGAGTCGCGACCCGATTGGATCGAAGTCGTGGCGCTGAAATTCCCATCCGGCCGAACCGCGGAGGAAGTCGTGCCGCGCGACGCCGCGGCGCTGGTCTGGATGGCGAATCTCGCATGCCTCGAACTGCATCCGCATCCGATCAGGGCGGACGATCTCGATCATCCCGACGAACTGCGCGTCGATCTCGACCCGGTGCCGGGTGTGCCGTGGGAACAGGTCCGCGAGGTGGCGCGGGTGGTGCGCGCAACGCTCGACGACCTGCGGCTGGTCGGCTGGCCGAAGACGTCGGGCTCGCGCGGTATGCACATTTACGTGCGCATCGAGAAACGCTGGACGTTCGATCAGGTTCGCCGCGCAGCGCTGGCGCTCGCACGGGAAGTCGAGCGGAGGGCGCCGGCCATCGCCACCAGCAAATGGTGGAAGGAAGAACGGCACGGCGTCTTTCTCGACTACAACCAGAACGCCAAGGACCGCACGATTGCGGCGGCGTATTCGGTGCGGCCGACCGCGGACGCGCGCGTCTCGGCGCCGCTGTCGTGGGCCGAGATCGACGCGTGCGAATTAGCCGACTTCACGCTCGCGACGATGCCGGCGCGTTTCGCGACGCTTGGCGACCCGCATGCCGATATGGACGCGCATCCCTGCTCGATCGAAGCGGTCCTCGAACTATCGGCGCGGCAGGAGCGTGAAGGGCAAGGAGATGCGCCGTGGCCGCCGCACTACCAGAAGCAGTCGGGCGAGCCGCCGCGCGTACAGCCGTCGAAACGCCGCGTGCCCAAGCGACCGCTGATCGAGATTGGCCGCGCCGAGAAAAAAGACAGCGCGCTGGCGGGACTCGAACGCTGGAAAGCGCGGCATCCTGACGCAGCCGCACACCTGCAGCCGGCCGACGTGCTGGTGGATGCGATGCGCGGCCGGTTTCACACCTGGACGCGCATCCGCGTCAACCTGCAGAACGTGCCGGAAGAGTTGCGGCCAACGCAGGAAGATCTCGATCCAGACGAGAAGGTTGGCGGCTGGTCGGAAGCGGAGGTCAGCGAGTGGCGCCGAAGACCTTCGAAAGCTCGTAAGGAGTCGTAACCTCGAGCTGGTCGTAACGGCATGCCGCGGGCGGTTTGTCCGGCCGCCAGCGCTGAAACACCGCGGCGTGGCGGAATCGGTCGCCCTGCATGTGATCGTATTTCACCTCGCACACGCGCTCGACGCGCAGCGGCTCCCACGACAGATCCTTGCCCGCGCTCCAGCGGCTTTGCCCCCCGGGCATTCGGGTTGGCCCGCCTTCGCTCGTCGAATTGCCAGCGAGCTTCGGCGAGGCAGGCCCGCCTTCGCCGGGGCTCGACCATTCGGCCCATTCGCGCCACGGATGGTTCTCCATGGCCTGTTCGCGCAACGGCGCCAGTTCTTCGGCAAGCGCCTTTCGATTCGACATGGTGAATGACGAGGTAACGCCGACGTGATGCAGCCGGCCGCGATCGTCAAACAGACCGAGCAGCAGTGAACCGACGTGCGTGCCCTTTCCGTTCTTGTGCCAACGGAAGCCGGCAACCACGCAGTCGGCCGTCCGCGCGTGTTTGATCTTGATCATCGCGCGCTTGCCGGGCTCGTAGACACCGTCCTCGGGCTTGGCAATCACCCCGTCGAGTCCGGCGCCTTCGAAGCGCGCGAGCCACTCGACCGCGACGGCGCGGTCGCGTGTCATCGGCGTGACATGCACTGGCGCGCCAACGGCGCCGAGCGCTTGCTCGAGCGCCGTGCGTCTGTCGCGCAACGGCAACTCGCGGAGGTCGCGATCGTCAAGCACCAGCAGATCGAAGGCGACGAATCCGGCCGGCGTTTCTTTCGCCAGCTTCGCGACCCGCGATGCGGCCGGGTGTAATCGCAGCTGCAGCGCATCGAAGTCCAGCCCGCGCGGAGTCGCGATCACGATCTCGCCATCCACCAGACAATTGGCCGGGATTGTTTTGAGAAAGACCTCGTGCAGCTCGGGGAAATAGCGATCGAGCGGCCGGAGATCGCGGCTCTGGATGAAGACCTCCGACGCGGTGCGAAACACCAGTGCCCGGAAGCCGTCCCACTTCGGCTCGAACAAGAACCCGCCGCCGGCCGGAATTTCGTCGGCGAGCTTGGCGAGCATCGGTTCAATCGGAGGCTCGATCACGGGGCTGCAGGTGCTCGAGGAAATAGCGCGCAATCAGACGGTAGATGTGGACCGAAGTGCCGGGCCCCTCGGAAATTTCGTGCGTCCGGTTCGGATACTCCATCATGTCGAACGGCTTGCCGAGCTCAATCAATCGATTGACCAGCCGTTCGGTTCCCTGAAAATGAACGTTGTCGTCCCCTGACCCGTGCACGATCAGCAGCCGGCCGCGCAGCCCCTCGGCGAAATTGATCGGCGATCCCCGACGATAGCCGTCGGCGTTGTCCTGCGGCACCCCCATGTAGCGTTCCTGATAGATCGTGTCGTAGAGACGTTGATCGGGCACTGGCGCCACCGCGACCCCGACGCTGAACACGTCGGGAAAACGGAACATCGCGTTGAGCGTGCTCGATCCACCACCGCTCCATCCCCAGATGCCGACACGCTGCGCATCGATGAACGAGTGACGCGCGGCCAGCGCGCGAATCGCCGCCGCCTGGTCTTTCGACGACAACTCGCCAACCGCGCCGTAAATCATTTTTCGCCACACCGCACCGCGCGGCGCCGGGGTCCCGCGATTGTCGAAGCTGACGACGATGTAGCCTGCCTCGGCCAATCCGCGGTGGAACAACGTGTTGCGATTGCCCCAGCGATCAGTCACGGTCTGGCTGGCCGGTTCGCCGTAGACAAAGACGATTACCGGATATTTGCGGCCAGGATCGAACGACGCCGGCTTCAACATCCAGCCGTCGACCGCCACATCCTGTTCGACGTCAATTTTGAAGAATTCAACCGGAGGCTTGACGACGGTGGCGAGCTTCGTGACCAGAGCAGTTACGTCAGTCAGCGGACGCAGCGACGCGTGCGCCTCCAGATCCACGACGTCGGTAGACGGCGGTCGGTCGAAATGCGAGTAGGTGTGAAAGGCGAGCCGTCCGCGCGGCGCGACGTTGTAGGTGTGCGTTCCGGGGGAATTCGCCGGCGTGACTCGCTGCGGCGTGCCTGAGCCATCAAGCCTCGAGCGGTAGAGATAACGCTGCGTCGCGTTGTCGGGCGACGCGATCAGATAAATCCATCCGCCAGCTTCGTCGATCCCGGCAATTTCCAGGGCATCGGCATCGAACCTGGTGATCAGCTTCGGTTCGCCGCCCTCGCGCGGAACACGGAACACGTGCTGCCAGCCATCGCGCTCGCTCAACCACAAAAAGGCGCGACCGTTATCGATCCAGGGAATTTCGTCCATCAACTCGACCCAGGTCGTCGATTCGTCACGGAAGACACGCCGCACGTCGCCCGAGTTCGCGTCCGCCAGCAGCAAATCATCGCGGTTCTGCAGCCGGTTCAATTGTTGGATTGCCACCGTGCCGGTATCGATCCACTCGAGACGTGCAAGGTAGTTGTCGCGCGGGTCGCCGGGAGTCTTCAACCATCGTGTCGAGCCGCCGGCTGCCGGCACGACGCCGACACGGACTGCCGAATTCGTGGTGCCGGCTTTGGGGTAGGGAATTTTGGTGATCTCCGGGTAGAGCGTCTTCGTGTTGTTCAGTAAGGTGAACACACCAACGCCGGTGGTATCGAACTGCCAAAACGCAATGAGTGTGCCGTCAGGACTCCAGCGGAATCCGTCGCGAACGTCCAACTCTTCCTCGTAGACCCAGTCCGAGGTTCCGTTGATGGTCGTATCCGATCCGTCCTTCGTCAGCTGGGCGACCTGCCCGTCGTCGAGCCGTTCGACATAGATGTTGTTGCCGCGAACGTAGGCGGTGCGTGTGCCATCGGGCGAGAACTTCGCAAACATCAGCGACGATTCTGGAGCGCCGCCGCCGAGTTTCTTCAAGGAGCCGGCCGCGAGATCGAGCACCCAGTAATCGCCGCGGGTGTTTTGCCGCCAGACCTTTCGAGTGTTGGTGAAGATCAGCAGCCGCTTCGCATCGGTCGACCAGGCATAGTCGTCGATTTCGAGCGGCGCACTGCCGCCGGTTGGAACGAGCCGGGCGCTCGCAACCACCACGGTTCGCGCACCGCTGGCGGCGTCGTAGCGGACGATATCGCCCTTCTCGATCGTCGTGTACGACGTGCCGTCGGCAAGCCACCGCGCCGGGCCAAACCGCGGCACCGCGTACTCGTTGGCCTGGAAGATCCGGCCAATTTGTTCGTCCAATAGCCGCGCGCGGTCCGATTGCTGCGCATTGGCAACGACGGTCGCGGCGATCACTGCCGCCAGCACGGCGACTCGGCGTTTCACCATGGCAGTCATGATTTCGGCGCCTTCGGCAGCGCGCCTCGTGGGA
>Ga0207659_10000567_pt1 | contig 22233 bp, 18 predicted proteins | sample KBSM43metaG_FD_184330 | JGI IMG/M metagenome (GOLD analysis project Ga0207659, IMG submission 184330) | Miscanthus rhizosphere microbial communities from Kellogg Biological Station, Michigan, USA - KBS M4-3 metaG (SPAdes) (version 2) | ecosystem: Host-associated > Plants > Roots > Rhizosphere >...
ACAGTCTATCCATCTTGGACAATAAGCATCGCACACCCAGCCCGATGGTCCGGAGCGCATCATATGAAAGATGGTGGAATACACACGAAGATACGAACCCTGATCATGGCGTCACTACTAGCCCTGTCCGCCCAGGCCCTCGCCCAACAACAAATCGTGGATCCGGATTTTCGACCGGCAGTTGCAAAACCGGCTTATCCGAATGGTGGTCCCACGGTCGCAATCGACGAAGCCCACGACAATTTCCATACAATGGCCGGCCAGTACGCGCCGTTTGCGGCCTTGCTTCGAGCCGACGGATATAAAGTGGTCGCCTCTAACGTTCCATTCGAGAGAAAAGATCTCTCTTCGCTGCGCGTGCTGGTTGTCGCCAATGCACGCAACCTCAAGGCAATACTTGCGGGCGATATCGACAAGCCTGCATTTACCGACCATGAATGTGATGTCCTTGTGGATTGGGTCCGCGCGGGAGGATCATTGTTGCTGATTGCCGATCATGCGCCATTCGGCAACGCGGCGGACAGTCTTGCGAGGCGATTTGGCGTAACGATGGGCAAAGGCTGGGTCTTTGATCGTGTGAGTTCAGGCGGCATCACGACTCAGCTCGATTTTTCACGGCAAAACGGCTTGCTGGGCAAACATTCCATCATCAGCGGTCGCAACGACTCCGAGAGAGTGAACACGGTCCGGGCCTTCACCGGAGAATCGCTGACAGCCCCATCAGGCGCAATCATCCTGATGAAACTAAGTCCGACTGCGCGCAATGCGGCTACTCCCGCCGACATGGATGCCGAGAACGCCGCCGTCCAAAGCCCGAATCCCGATCCGTCTTATGGCTCACATTCCACAAGCGCGGCAGGACGTGCGCAGGGTCTGGCAATGCCCTTCGGTAAGGGTAGGCTCGTTGTGCTGGGAGAAGCCGCATTGCTGTCCGCGCAGATCATCCGATACACCGATCCTGAGCCACGCGACATGAAGATCGGTATGAACACATCCGGCAATGATGATCGCCAGTTCGCTCTCAATATCGTTCATTGGCTGTCAGGATTGTTGAAATGATTGAAGAACCCGGCCAGGTACCGTTTCGCGCTCACGTCGACCTTCTATATTTTTTTCTGGCCCATCGCGATGAAATCGTCGAGCGAATAGAAGGGCTGCTGAACGCCCAACGAAAGCCGGTCCAGTACCTGCAAGACTCTCGACTTCTGTCTCGTCACTTTGAGGATTGCTTCTTCACGCTCGCCGGCGTCACCGACGATCAATCTCGCCTTAAGCGTCAACTGGAAGAAGCGCATTGGGCGAGTGGATTCAAGCCTCGCGCGAGTCCTGGACTGCATAACGACCTGGTCGATCCGGGCGAGATGATAACCCGCGCATTTCACCTGTGGCAGCAGACCTGGTGGCCGGGTCGCAATGGTCGCGTTCGGTATGCGCACACTCTATTTAGCTTGTATGTCATCCGGCGGCTGGCCCTGCTGATTATGCGCGTATGGGATGCCGTATCGCCAGGCGCCCAAGACCAAATCGAAGAACGGCTGTCGCAAGTTCAAGGCGTGCTCGATCACCTGTGGAAAGTCACACCGGCGGATCAGCCGGTCCTCGTGCGAGACGCTCGATGGCTGATCCCTCTGGCGCAGAGCCCCACGACTGATGAACTGGCAGGATATTTTGAAGTTTTGAAAAAGATCGCCGAGACACTTTCCGAAGCGGATCGCATTGAAGTCCACAAAGCCGGCGTTCGAATGGCCGGCGGTCACTTGCGCTCACAGCTTCGTCACGTTTCCGTGCAGACGGGTGCATCCGTTAACGAGCACAGCCTGATTCTGACCACCCGCAAATCCAATGCCCTTGACCTCGCGTTGTCGATTCAATGTCTCGTGCCGCTTCTCGAAGCTTATGAACATGCTACGCAGCGTGGCGACGGGCAACAGAGATTGGAATTGGCATCCGCCATTTGCCAGAGTATTTCCGCGGATCCGGAGTTGTTTGTGAATCGTTTCGACTTGCTGGCTCCTTACAGCATGATCGAGCATCTGTTCATAACTTCGGATCCCGAAGGACACGTTTTCTATACGGCAATGGGAAAACGACACCTCCAATTGCTTCAGGAATACAAAACACGGATTAGTCTCTTCTCGGATTTGTTGTACGACGATTGCCGGCACTTCAGGCCCGTTCCTGGCGCCTATTCCCCCTACGGCGTGCTTTTCGGTTTTTCATCCAATCTGATCGAACATATGGCGTTTAAAACCTTACAGCCGGACCCAGTGACACGCTTTAGTCTGGAAGATATCTTCACTGATGGTAAAGCCGACAAGCTGGCCTGGGTGAGCGGGTGGCGAAGGTTACCACACATTAAACGCGAAGTGGCCAAGCTGTTCGAGTACCCCCAACAGTTTGCCGAGGACATTTTCGATCGGATCGAGAATGCGCTGCGCAGACGCGTTTCCGATGGTGAGGCGACCGCTGCTGTTCCATCCGGGCGCCTATTCATCGTGATGGAAGATGACCTCCAGACCGGTTCAAACCCGTCCCTGATTCCGGATCTCCCGGTGCAATATATCCAATCGTCAGACGTAGAGGTTTTGGCCGCGCACAGAGCTGCCCCACTTGACCAGACGCAACTCTCGCACAGCAGGATGGAGGGGGAGTTCATTGTTAGTTATAAGACGCCGGGCGGATGGGTTGCTATTAGCAAGGACATCCTCACGGAGGTGCTGGGTGCGGGTCACGATGTGAAAATTGCCGGGCTTCCCCCTGTGGCCGCCGGAGTGTTGAGGTTGATGTGCCCGAATCTGGTCGTTCCTCCAGGCTGATAACCGACTTTCCTCGCACCGCGTCGGGGTGCCCGATGCATGTATCGGAAAACGAGCGTACACTCAACCGATTGAGGAAGTGACAATGAAGAACAAGATCATCCCGGGCTTGCTGCTCGCAATTTGCGTGTGGGGCGTCAGCGCGCACGCGGTGCAAACTACTACCACGTGTGACCGCGAATGTCTTCGCGGCAAGGTGACGCAGTTACTGCATGCCTTCCTGAAGCACGATGTGAGCGGGCTTCCCGTCGCGGCTACGGTGCGAGTAACCGAAGACGCCGTCGAGAAGCCGCTGGCGAGAGTCGGTCTGATCAACACGGTGACGCGCATGCGCGGATTTCGCCAGGACATCATCGACGAGCGCGCTGGCGTAGTCGGCGCCGATGTTGTGGTGGAGGAGAACGGAGCGCCGGTTCTGCTTGTGGTGCGTCTCAAAGTCGTCGCGGACAGATTGACCGAAATCGAGCTGGTGGCGACGCGTAGCAGCGCAGAAGGGCTTATCTTCAACATCGACGGCTTGGGTTCGGCGAGCGAAGTGATGAACTACGCGCCGCGTCCCGAGCAGCTTTCGACTCGCGACGATGCCATTAAGGCGGCGATGCATTATCCGGCCGGGCTCAACGCCGCGAAGACTTTCGCCGACGTGAATGCGCCCTTTGCCGCGAACGCTTATCGCTACGAGAACGGCCAGATCATGGCAGGTCCCGACTGCAAATTTGCGCCCGGCTGCCAGAACATCTTGACGCAATCGCTTGCGATCTTCAATCGACTCGGGGATGTGCAAACCCGCATCATTGCCGTCGATGAACGCATGGGCATCGTCTGGCTCCGCATGGCCTGGGGCGTGCGCGAGCGCGGCGGCGACCAGCTCACCGTCTGGGAGACATTCAAAGTGTATGACGGCAAAATCCACGCAGTCGAAGCGTTCATGCGAATCCTGCCCATAGAAAAGCGCAATGGAGGGTGGGAGTAGCAGCTTCGTATTGCTCGTTGAACTGGGCAACTAGTCACTCTTATCTGCTTTCGAAAAAAAGAAGTTCCTTCGAATTTTCTGAAATGTCGAAACGTTGTTTCGTCGCGCGTCATCCTGATGAAGCCTGGAATGCCGGGCTGAATAAATCGAAAGGACAGCACGCTATGAAATATGCATTACTGGTTCATCAATCTCAGGAGGCCTTCGACCATCGGGACAATCCCGCAGCGATGGCAGCGGGCAGAGCCTATGGTGAAGCTCTGCAGGCGGCGGGAATCTTTATCGCTGGCGCCGGCCTCGAGTCCCCTCGATCAGCCACCACTGTTTCCGTGCGCGATGGCAAACGGCAGGTGCAGGATGGCCCATACGCGGAGACCAAAGAATTCCTTGCCGGAATTGGCATTATCGATGTTCCCGATCTGGACACGGCGCTGGAGTGGGCCGCTCGCCATCCCGCGGCAGCTTACTCCAGGATTGAGGTCCGGCCTTTGCTCGGCTCCCACTTCTCAGCCGGAACCGCCAAAGCATCGTAGATGAGCACTCCGGCGCAGGCTGCAATTGCGGCAGTCGCGCGCGACTCCTACGGTCGGCTGATTGCATACCTCGCATCACGCGCCGGCGACATTGCCGGCGCGGAAGATGCCCTGAGTGACGCCTTTGCCGCTGCGCTAGCACGTTGGCCGACGGATGGCATTCCCGAAAAGCCCGAAGCATGGCTGCTGCGTGTCGCAAAAAACCGGATCATTGACGGGGTACGACGCCATCAGGTGCGCCAGGATTCTGAAACGGCCGTCCTCCTTATCGCCGAAGAAGCCCAGGAGCTCGCGTCTGCAAACGATGAATTCCCGGACGAACGATTGAAACTGCTCTTCGTATGCGCGCATCCCGCGATTCATCCTGCCGCGCGCACTCCACTGATGCTTCAAACCGTACTCGGGCTGGACGCCTCCCGCATCGCGTCGGCCTTCCTTGCATCGCCTGCCGCCATGGCGCAACGCCTTGTCCGAGCAAAGGCAAGAATTCGAGAAGCGGCAATTCCCTTTCGCGTCCCGGAGAAACCTGAATGGGAGGAAAGGATTTCGTTTGTCCTTGATGCGATCTATTCGGCTTACACGACCGGATGGGAAAGCCTGACGGACGTCGGATCAATCCATCACGCGCTGGCAGCGGAGGCGATCGCTCTCGGACGGACTCTCGCTCAACTGGTACCCCAGGAACCGGAAGCTCATGGCTTGCTTGCCTTGATGCTGCACTGCGAAGCGCGGCGCGAGGCTCGCTTCACGCGCGGCGGAAAGTTCGTGCCGCTCGATCAACAGGACACCGCACTGTGGTCATTGCCTATGATCGATGAAGCGGAAGATCACCTTCGGACGGCGTCAACGTTCAATCAGATTGGACGCTTTCAGTTGGAAGCAGCCATTCAGTCGATTCATGCGGATCGCGGGCGAATCGGAACGATTGACTGGCACGAAATACTCTTGCTCTACGAAGGCCTGGTACGAATAGCGCCCCGTATCGGTTCCCTGGTCGGGCGCGCCGTCGCGTTAACGCAGGCGCTCGAACCCGCCATCGGTTTGGCCGCACTCGATGAAATTCCAGTCGACAAAGTTAACGGCTATCAGCCTTATTGGGCCGCACGCGCCCATACTCTGCAGTTGCTGGATCGAAGGAGTGAAGCAAACGATGCCTTTGCGCGTGCGGCAAGCCTCACAGACGATCCGGCATTGCGGGAGTATCTCTTCGAGCGCGCCGACCTCGGCTAACCCGCCAAATCGTGGATAATACCCAAGGCATGATTGACAATCGGCTTCTCAGCGGCCGCCCCGTGCGTGACCGTATTCTCACTAATGTTGCGGAACGCGTGGCCATTGCTAAAGCGTCGCGGGCTTTGGGCCGGATCGTCTCCGTTAGCATTGGCGAAAACAAGGCGGCAGCAGTGTATGTCCGCGGTCAGGCGAGTGCGGCCAGGAGGGTTGGTCTCCGTTTCGATGAGCAGGTGTGGCCAAGCGGGTTGAGACAGGAGGATTGCAAGGCGCGGCTGGTCGCGATGAATGACGACTCCGACGTTATCGGTGTAATCCTGCAGCGCCCTGTTCCCCGTCACATCAACGTGCGCTCCCTCGCATCAGCAATTCATCCCTTCAAAGACCTCGAAGGCATGAACCCTGCGTCGATCGGCGACATTGTTTATAACGATCTCGCGCTGGCGCCGTGCACGGCTGCCGCATCAGTCGAACTCATCAAGGAGACCGGACTCGGTTTGCACGGACTCGAAGTCGTCATGATCGGTCACTCCGAGATCGTTGGAAAACCCGCAGCATTCATGTTGATGGCGGAAGGCGCGACCGTGACCGTGTGCCATCACCTCACACGTTCGGTCGCCGCGCATTCGCGCCGGGCCGATGCCGTGCTCGTTGCAGTCGGGAAGCCAAAATTTCTCCGTGCCGATATGGTGAAGCCCGGAGCTGCGGTGATCGATATCGGTATCAATCAAATCGAAGGACCGAACGGAGCGCCAATGATCGTTGGCGACGTCGATACAGACAGCGTCAGGGAGATTGCAAGCTGGGTGACGCCAGTGCCTGGCGGCGTTGGCCCCGTCACCGTCGCGATGTTCATGCGTAACGCGATCACGGCTCACGAGAAGCAAGTCGCGGCAGGATGGCTGAAGTAGCCCCGACACTGACGGTGCTGACATACTTGGGTCGTTCGCCCCTCCTGGACAGGAGGGGCGAAGGACGCGGGCGTGGCGCGCGTCTAAATCACTATTTCTTGCTGGCCTTCCCCGCCTTCGGAGGCACGTTCGCGCTGACCCACTTCAACATCAGATCCGCGATTTCCAGATTGTTCGAATCCAGCATCATCATGTGTGTCGTTCCCTTGAAGACGGGGTTCGACAGTTCGTCCAGCTTGACGTACTCCGCCTTCGCGGCCCCCTGCCCTGTCGCACGACGGGCGTTGATTGCATCTACCGTGGTTTGACAAGGAGCGCTCGTTGCGGTGTAGTCGCCTTTCAAAGCGAGATACGGAATGTTGTCAAAATCCTCCGGCAGCAGCCCGGCGTTGGGCAGAGAACACGACCCTTCTATGGTGATGAGTCCTTTTAAAAGGTCCAGGTGGCCGCGCTCCTTGAGGATCCGGACCATATGGTGTCCCATGCTGCCGGATTGGGAGTGCGTCGCGACAATTGCGCCTCCCAACCTCTCCACCAGGTCCGCAAGGGCCAACGGCGTCCACGTGTTGGCGGGTGAGATTGTGGTCGGCTGACACTTCGCACACGTCGAACCAGGCAGGCTCTCTTCACCATTGGGCACCAGCTGCTTGTAGTACTCGAGCGCGTAAGCGTTCGCGGGCCCCCCGGGTGGAGGTCCAATCGCCCCGGTCCGGGATGCGATGCGGGAGTCGATTGCACTCGTGGGGAATGCCGGGAAATAGTCGTTACTATGATTGGCGTCATCCGTTGGTGGATCATTGGGATCTCCGTGACGTGAGAGTGTGCCCGTGAGAATTGTTGATCCAGCGGGAAGAAGATGTCCGAACCACGCCGTCCACGCGCCGTTATCGGTTATTCGGCTAAAGTTCGGAATCATCCCGAGCCCCTTTTCCACTTCGCCCGCCCGGATCAAAGCCGCCGCCTCTTGAATGACGGATTGATCGAATCCCGACCGGCCACGTCCGGCCTGATCCACAACGTACGTCGATACACCTTCACGAACGAAATACGGAGCCCAGCCTTCGCGGCCATCCGGCGTGGATTCGAGTGCCGCTCCTGTATGTGTGGAACCGTGGACCATGATGACTGGCGGCCCCGGTCTCTTGCGCGCGGGTATTTGAAACTGCACGTACATCTGACCGATCGTGATTTGGTTGGGCGCCGGCGGAGTGTTGGCATTTGCCGGACCGGCATAGTTTGTGACCTTTGTCACGCCACCGATGAAGAAGCTGCCCTGATCTTCGATGGTCAACGGCTTTGTCAGGAATTTTTTGGATTTCGCATCCTGTGCGCCCACACTCGCCACCATCGCCAGGAGCACAAGAGTCGACACAAATCCTATTCTTTGCGGGAATCGCGTTCCAACCGTCATGAAGGTCCTCCTTAATTTGGTCACAGTATAGACCGGCATTCATATTCATGCGGGTGGTCGAACCGCCGTCGCCACAGCGCTGGTCCAGATCAGGTCCAAAACATGCAAACGACATTCCGATCATCGAGGGACGTTGATGGAATTCACATTTGCGAATACCATCTTCGTCATAACAATAACGAGTCTGGCTTTGCCGTAAGGTAACGGAGGAGGAGAAGCTGTGTTGAAAAAACTTAGTATCGTCGCAATCTGCTTCGCGTTTCTGTGTGGGAACGCGATTGCGCAGGATGCAAAAACCGTAATCGCCGATGCTCAAAAGGCGTTGGGCGATCTGAAATCCATCTCGTACTCTGGAACCGCCAAAGATGTGGCATTCCAGCAATGCGGTGCGAATGCCACCGACATGACTTGCCGAGGGACCCATGATCCGATGCGGCCGATATCCAACTATGTCCGCGTGATCGACCTGACGGCCCCAACCTCGCGCCAAACAGGAGGAACCAACAACATTGGAGCCGGTGGCTCCACAGCGGTGACTGCCGGAACATTCTTCCAGCAGGTCACGCCGCAACAAGCCGATGTGTCACAGCCGTGGGCCAACTCTGTAGATTTTTATCTCACGCCGTGGGGCTTCCTGAAAGGGGCTGCTGAGAATAACGCCATGACGAGCAAACGCAAGGTTGACGGCAAAAATTACACCGTCCTGACCTGGAGCCCTAAAGTGACTGCCCCCTCGGGAAAGAACTACACCATCAACGGCTACGTCAATGAACAGAACATCGTCGATCGGGTCGAAACGTGGCTGCCTGACAACATTATGGGCGACATGCACGTTCTCGCCGTCTACACCGGCTGGAGAGATTTTGGTGGCGTGAAGGCCCCGGCCAAGATCGTGCAGACGCGTGGAGGCTGGCCCTTCTTTGAAGCTGATATAACGAATGCGAAGCCCAATCCCCCGGATCTCGCAACAATTGCGGCAGCTCCAGCTCCCGCGAACCGTGGAGGCGGCGGTGGAGGCGCGCCTGGAGGTGCCCCGGCCGGCGGTGCAGGTGGTGGAGGCGGTGGCGCTCGCGGTGGCCAGGCAGGCGCGGTGCCGCCGGTGCCCGGCGCTGCTGCGGCGGGTGCCGGCGCTGCGGCCGGTGGAGCTCGAGGAGGACAGGCCCCTGCTGCCGGTGGCCCTCCTCCGGGTGGCGGTGGTGGTGGCGGCGCACAGGCTGCTATGACCGTCACTAATGAAAAGCTCGGTGAGGGTATCTACCGGCTCACCACGGGTAACGGTAGTTATGATTCCGTGGTTATCGGTTTCAAGGACTACGTCATGATGCTCGAGGCCGGACAAAGCCAGGCGCGTGGCCTCGCGTACATCGCGGAAACGAAGAAACTTTTCCCCGGCAAGCCGATCCGCTATGTCATGAACACGCACCCTCACTCCGATCACACCGGCGGATTGCCTGCGCTGGTTGCCGAAGGCGCCACGATCATTACGCAGCAGAACAACAAGGAGTTTCTGGAGAAAGCCCTGAACACTCCACGAACGCTGCTGGCGGCAGACGATAGTCTTGCGAAAAGCGGAAAAAAGGCGAAAGTTGAAGCCGTTGGAGAGAAGAAGGTGTACTCCGACGGTACGCGTACCGTCGAGTTTTACCACATCTTTCCGGCTCCGCACTCGAACGGCCTGATGGTGGCATACATCCCGAAGGAGAAGATCATGTTCCAGGGGGACTTCTCATTGCCCAATCCCGGTCAACCGGCCAACGATCACATCAAGGCTCTGGTTGCGGCTCTCGAAAAGCTCAAGCTGACGGACTTTGATCGCTATATCAACGTTCATACGTCCACGGCTCCACAGTCCAAAGCTGAACTTTGGAAAGCGGTGAAGGGCGACTGAAGACGTTCTTCTGACGTGAAAGGCAACGGCGGCCATCCCGGCCGCCGTTGTTGTTCTGGATTGTCGGAACGCGTGAAGAACTGTTCGATGTTCAATGATCGTTTCTTTCTATTTCCGCAGTTTCCCCTTCAAAATCAAGTCGATCTGTTCGCTGCTGTTCCAATCCATGACGGTCCGTCCTCTCCGATCCTTTGCGCTCGGCTTCGCTCCGTGCGAAAGCAACAGTTCGATGATTTCTAATTGCTCTTCAGCCGCGCCCGCGGTGCCACCAGCGCCGGTTGACTGAACCGCCAGATGCAAAGGCATCGATCCGAGTTTTCCCAGCCGCACATCCACCCGAGCTCCACCTGTGAGCAGATGCTGGACAGCCGCGGCGCTGCGCGCACGAACAGCGCGATGAAGGGCAGTCGCCCCACCCTTATCGGCATGATCGACTCTCGCTCCACGCTGTATCAGGAGGTCGATTACCTCAGCCTGGGCCGCAGGACTCCAGACGCCGCCCGATTTCGGCCGTGGATCGCAGGCATAGTGAAGCGCCGTCGCACCACGGCGATTCTGGGCGTTAACGTCCGCAGCGCTCTCGAGCAGCAGTCGCGCAGCATCGGTGCGCAGGCCTGCCGCGGCGAGATGAAGAGGAGTGTCGCCAACATACAGCCAGTGTGGAATCGATTGCACCAGATAGTCCTTAACTGCGCGCACTTGCGCCAGCTGCGGTGACTCCGTAAGCAAGCTCGAAAGAGCGCGCGAATTCTGAAGGACAGCTTCGAAAATGGGTTCCATCTTTTGATCTAACCGAACGCTTAGCTCTACTGATTTATCCTAAGGCATCACCACATCCAAACCTGTAGTCTTCGCAACTGCGCATTACACTTTCTGGACAATTCGCGCGCTGCGTCGTTTCGTTGTCCCGTGAAAACGACATAAGATTGCAGACCGATTCCGCGGCTCACGCGAGCGAATGGAGAATCCTGATGTCGCCTGGCGACGATTTTGTCTTTGGCCCGTTCCGGCTGGACCCGGCCCGGAAGCAGCTTCGGCGGGGCACCAGGCTGATTCCGCTACGTCCGAAACTCTTTGGGTCGCTTCATTACCTGGTCGAGAACTCCGGTCGTCTCGTCACACGCGAAGAACTGTTACGCGCGGTGTGGTCGCGTACTCACGTCGATGAAACTCTTCTAAGAGGTACGATGCGCGACCTGCGCTCGGCGCTCGGGGATGACGCCGAGTCCCCAACTTTTATCGAGACGGTTCCGCATGAGGGTTACCGGTTTCTCGCCGAGGTCCGCCGAAAGAGATCGGCGCATTCGGATGCCCCGACGCGCGCAGCCGGGCGGCCACTCGGGTTGCTTGAGCGAGAGCAGGAATTGGAACGTCTCGAACGGGCCACAAAGCGTGCTCTTGAGCGACAACGCCAGGTACTGTTTGTGACGGGCGAGCCGGGTATCGGCAAATCGGCGCTCGTCGACGCGTGCGCCGCCGCCCTCCCTAATCAGCACGGGATGATTGTGGGACGCGGGCAGTGTGTCGAACAGCACGGAGCGAGCGAACCGTACTTACCGATGCTCGAAGCGATCAGCCAGCTTTGCCGGGGTCGAACGGGCAAACGCGTCATGACAATTCTTCACCAACATGCGCCCACGTGGCTGGTGCAGCTGCCTTCCCTGGTCACAGACAGCGAGTTCGACAACCTTCAGCGCAAGACACAGGGCGCAGGACGCGACCGCATGCTGCGCGAAATGGCCGAAGCCATCGAAGCGCTCTCCGTAGAAACCCCCCTTGCGCTCGTCTTCGAAGACCTGCACTGGAGCGACCATCCAACATTGGATCTCCTCAGTATGCTTGCGCGACGACGCGAGCCTGCGCGGCTCCTTATCCTTGGTACATACCGTCCCGCGGACGTGATCATCACGGGCCATCCACTGCGCGCACTCAAGCAAGAACTCCACAGCAGGCGGCTTTGTGAGGAGATTCCGCTGCGGTTCCTTTCTGTAGATGCCGTCGACGATTACCTGGCAGACCGCTTCGCCGTGGATGGTGAAGATCGCGCTTTCCGGTCTCTGGCGGAAACGATTCATCAACAAACCGACGGAAACCCGCTCTTCATGGTGAATGTGGCCGATGACCTGGTGGGGCGCGGGCTGCTCGAGCTTGTCGATGGCGCCTGGCACCTCAAGAACGAAGACAGACATGTCGGTACCGATGTGCCTGAAGGACTAAAGCAGCTCATCGACCGCCAGCTCGAACGGTTACCGGCGGAAGACCAGCGTCTGCTCGAAGCAGCCAGCGTGGCGGGCCGCATTTTTTCTGTCGAAGCGATTGCCGCGTGCCTTGGCGCCTCAAACGAAGACGTGGATGACCAGTGCGCGCGACTCGCGAGCAGAGGGATGTTCATTGAAGAGTCGGCCCAGGCCGCCTATACGTTCCTTCATGACCTGTACCAGCGCGCGTCCTCTACGACCGGCTCTCGAAGTCACGACGGACACGGCTGCACCGGCATATCGCGAAGTTCGAAGTACAAACTCACCCGAATGAGATGCGCGAACGCGCCGCACAACTCGCGGTTCACTTCGAGCGCGGCGGCGATGCGAGCGAAGCCATCGAGCATCTCAAGCAAGCCTCGGCTAATGCCTTACAACGTCACGCTCTTCAGGAAGCGATCGATCTTTTGCGACATGCTCTGAATCTGTTGTCGACTCTTCCAGCCGGCACCGCGCGAAACGAGTCGGAGCTGGCGTTACAGATGCTTTTAAGCACGCCGCTCTTGATGGCGAAGGGTTACTCGGCGCCGGAGGCCGCTGTGGCGGCGGCACGAGCGCGCGAACTCAGCCAGCAATTGGAACAGAGCGCGGCCCTGCTTCCGGCGCTGTTAACGATGGCCCGACTGAGCTTCACGCGGGCGGAACTCGACGAAGCTGCAGTGCTGGCCGAAGAGAGTCTTGCGCTGGCTCAGCACGCGCCTGATCCACTGCCTGTAATCACCGAGAGCGTCATGATGTACGTGAGCTATTTTCGCGGGGATCTGGAAAAAGCCAGGAGCCATGCGGAACGTGGCGCTGCACTCTATGACCTTGAGCGCCATGGTTCGATTGCATTGACCTACGGTGACGATCCCGGCGTTCTCTTCGACGCCTTCGGCGCATGGACGTTGTGGCGGTTGGGTTATCCCGAGCAAGCGCACACGAGGGCCGCAGCTGCAATTGCGCTGGCTCGCAGGCTGGAGATCCCGTATTGCGAAGCGATGGCGCTTGCCATTGCATCCTGGGTTCAGCTTTTTGACCGCGATCTTCCCGGAGCAAAAGCGAGTCTGGATGCCCTCGAGATTCTCACGAACCGGTACGGTTATCCTCTATTGAAGGCGCACAACAATGGCCTCCGCGGCTGGCTTCTTCTGCAGCAAGGCGATAACGCTCGCACCGTAATCGAATTGATCGAACGAGGGCTCGCGGGTTGCGCAGAGATCGGATTCGGATTGGGCACTCCATCGCTAAAGGCGAGCCTGGCGGAGGCACTCGCTGCCGCAGGTAAAATGACGCGGGCACGCCGCGTTATCGATGAGGCTATTGCAACCTCCACTCAGAGAGGTGAACTCCTCGACCGGATGCAGGCGCTTACGGTGAAAGGAGACATTTGCGCCGCGTCTGCGCAGAATGACGAGGCTGCTGCCTGCTTCGATGAGGCAATCGCCAGCGCGCGAAAACAGGCGGCCAGGTCGATGGAGCTGCGCGCGGCGATCCGATTGGCGCAGCTTCGTCAACGCCAGGGAAACCTCGCCGAAGCTCGAGCTGTTATTGAATCCGCCTATGGCTGGTTCACCGAAGGATTCGACCGACCAGACCTGCGAGACGCCCGAGCCGTAATGGCGAGCCTGAATACGCCAAGCCCTCTCCTGTAATCGCGAATTTCACGCAAATTCCACGTTAATTTCACGCACGCCTTCACGGGCGCCTCATTCATTCTCTCCCCACGGAATCGCCGCAATGAAAACAAGCTTAAAAAAACAGACCACCGCGATAGAAGGCGCATCGCCGGCTCGCACGCTGTCCACTGACCGTGCTTTCGTCGTGCACTTCCATCTGCCTGATGTCGAGAACCAACCGCCATGTGCGGGACGCATTGAGCACGTCCCTACAGGGCGCACCCGTCATTTTGAATCGTGGCCGGAGTTGATCGAATTCGTCGCCCAGATCATCGGACCGGCCCCAGAAACTCATTCGTCCCGAAAGGAGTGATGTCATGAAACCACGAAAGCCCCAATTCGCTACCATTACCCTTCTGATTGCGTGTATCACGACCGCGGTTGCCGCACAGCAAGCCAATCCGGTACTTGGCAAGACAGACTTACAAGCCTGGATCGATGACGCACCTGCCTTACCGAAGAACCTTGAAGAAGCCGCCGCCCGCAAAGCCAGCACCGTCTATCAAACTTTTTACGAGAGAGTCGAAGCGTTCAAGAAGTCGTACAAGCAGTCGATATCGAGCAGCGTCAAACCCGTCGATACCACACTGAACAACAATCCGATAATCGCGCAGATGGGAGGAATGGAAAAGTTGGCCCAGATGACACCGGAGCAGCGCGCCCAGGCGGCAGCCCAGATGAAACAGCAACTGATGAAGAATCCAGCGGCACTCAGCCTCCTCACTACGCCAGTTTCTGCAAACAACGATACTGTTGCCGGCATAGATATCCAACAGGAACTGCAAGAGATGATTCATCAGCGAAGTGCGTCAGAGGCAGAGTTCCGAAATAAGGATGCGGCAATCACGAACAGTTCCGGCAGCCATCATGAAATTAATCAGGATGCGGCAGCGACACTTGCAAAAATTCCCATCGTAGACGACCCCGTGATGGGGAGAGTTCATAACATCGAACTGGAAGCGACTCTGAACAAGGAGACTGCTGAGCGTCACCGCGTGCGGGCGACCAAGGAACTCGAACAACGCATCGCTCTCCTGAACGATCAGAAGCTCAAGTTGAAAGATTTCGCCTCTGCTTACCAGAAATGGGTTCAGCAAAACCTGAGCAAGATAAAGGGTCCCACTACCGAAGTTGGCGTCGCGGAATACGAATTGAGTTTTATCGATGCGGCCACCGATCTGGCGAAGTACTCGGAGGCGGTCACGAAAGATGTCGCGCTCTATCAGGAGATGACGAAGACGGGAAATGCATCCATCAGGAAGATGAAGTAACGGGTTAACTCACGGGGTTCGCGGGAGCGAGCCTCGTGAGTTCCGGCGCAGGCGAACGCGCACCGCGATAAGCCTTTACTTCCCCAAAGCGTTGCCGGCTCATCCAGTCTTCACGGGCCTGAGCGATTTCTTCCCGCGTATTTGCCACGAAATTCCACCACATCACGATCGGATCACTAAACGGCTGGCCGCCCAGCAGGAGCACGCGTGTATCGACGGATCCGGACAAACGCAGCTCTTCTCGATTTGTACCCAGATAGTGCAGAGTGGCGCCCTCCAGCGGATATTCGTTCAATGAGGCCTCGCCACGAAGAACAAACAGGGCATGTTCGAAGTCACGCCGCACGGGAAGCAGCAGAGGTTCGCGCGTTCTGAAAGCGATCTCCGCACCAATGATGGGACTGAACATTTGAGCGGGCGATGTTTCTCCCGACAACGTACCCGCAATAACGGTGACGGTGCCCGCTGCGAAGTCGAGAACCGGCAAGGACGCATGATGATAGAAAGCGGGAGCGATGTTGCGCTGGTCGCTCGGTAGCGCCACCCACAACTGCACGCCATCCACTGTTCCTGAATTTGTCTTCGGCGTTTCCTCGGAATGCGCGATCCCCCTCCCCGAAGTCATCAAGTTGAGCTGACCCGCCCGCATGAGTGCTTCATAGCCGAGACTGTCATGATGAATGATTTCGCCCTGCAGCAACCAGGAAACGGTTTGAAGCCCGATATGTGGATGCGGCGCCACATCCATCGGCGTGCCCGACGAAAAACTCAGCGGACCGTAGCGGTCGAGGAAACACCATGCACCGACTGTTCGCCTTTCCCGGCGCGGCAGCGCTCGCAGGATACGCAACGAACCGAGTTCTGTTTCTCGAGCCGGCAGGCTCTGAATCTCAGGATGTGAACTACTCATTCCACAATCTTGCCATGGCTCGACGAACTGAAGGGTGGCATTCCGTTCTTAGAAGACCGGTATCTGGCGTTCGACGATCGTCTGCGCGCCGCTCTGAATTCGCACCGGCATGGCCCGGTCTTCGTATGCGCGAAGGTATTCGGGATCGAGCCACGGGCCGCCGTTATCGATTGTGCCTTCGGACCAGGCGAAGAGCTTGTAGTCTCCGGGCGGAACCTTCTGAAAATGGAAAACGCCGTTGCTGGATCTGACGGACTTGTAAAGTGGGCGCTGGTTGCGGCGAGCAGCGTCCGGCACGAGAACGACTGTAACATTTGGTGCTGCAGCGGAGCCCTGGACTTCACCGACATGGTTATCGACAACGATCTCCATGGGACCTTCAACAGAACCGGTCACCTGCAGGCCCCTGTTCAGCACGTCGACTCCATCGAGTGTGATCGCCTTCACGTAGTAGTCATCGCTGCGTATGAGGTCGATCCAGTAATCCGTCTTCAGGAGGTCCAGCGTGAATCGGCCGTCAGCGAACGGCGAATAGACTTGAGCTTCGAGCCCTGTGATCGGCGCTTGCGGCCGCGCAGTGAAGTAAAGCTTTTCAAGGTCTGGATCATCGCCGGGTGGGTGGCCTTCAATCCGCACGCGGGTAGGAATTTTGAATCCCGGACCGAGTTGAATTCGCATACCGAGCAGGTCGGTATTGCGGACATCGAGGGAAATCGCGGCCCGAGCGTCGACGTTCTGGGCGACGAGCGTGTATGTGCCGGGAATGACGTCGGAAAACTGGAAGGTTGGATTTCCATTGTCCCTTGTGATACTCACCGTTTTTTTCGCCGTGCCGTTTGACGGCGAGAGAATGAGACTCACTCCGTCGCTGCCATTGCCCAGCACGCCGCCGGTGATGCGTCGGTTCTTTGTGGGAATCGAGGAGAAATCCAGCCGTTCAATTGTCTCGCCGACATGGAGATCGATCGGTGCTGCGTCTTTCTCGTCGATGGTTCCCGGGTAGAACACCGGAATCGAAAAATTCAGGGAGGCCGTCGGTGGAGACACAGCAACGTAATACTGCCCCGGCTTCAGCATGAAGAATCGATATTCGCCCAGATCGTTGGAGACGACAGATTGGACGGGTACACGTTCTCGCATCCCGTCTCTGTGAGCGGTCTTCAGTGCGTGGACGATGGTGCCGACCACAGGCTCACCGTGCTCATCCGTCAATCGTCCGGTGATCACACCGCCCGGTGACAACGCGACACGGATATCGGAGAGCGACTGTCCTGGATTCAACTGCTGAATAGTTGGAATCACCAGCTGGACCCCCACAAACGCCGGAGCCCTGACGGCGTTGCCGATCATTTCGGAGACATAACCGGGGCGACTTGCTTCGATGGTGTACGGGCCGGGAGGAAGATTGCGAAACGTGAATCGGCCATCGTTTCCGCTAACAACAATCATCTTGCCGCCAAAGCCCCCACTACTCTGGGCCATGACCGTAGCGCCGGCAAGCGGTTGCCTGCTCTGGGAATCAACCACCACGCCACTCACGGTGGCGGGCAGCTCCGCCTGCTGCAAAGGAGCTTGCTCAAACTGAAACGCCAGCTGAAGAAGAGCGAAGAGCAGGCTCTGGATTCTCATGGGTTGTAAATCACATTCAACCGCGCATCCTCCTTGCTGTTTTCGGAGATACGTACAGCGACCCCTCTCGACTCATAGGCGCGGAGAAATTCCGCGTCTGCCCACGCTCCGGTTTCGATGTCATCCCACGCGAAGAGTTTGTAGTCTCCCGGCGGAATCTCCTGGAATCGGAATTTCCCATCGTTGCCGGTCACCACGACTTGATAAAGATTGAGGCGATTTCGTGCCGCGGCGGGAACCAACACGACCGTGGCGTTTCCTGCAGGATCTCCTGCGCGCCCGAGAGCGACTCCTTCAACCGAGCCCGTCAGCGTGGTTAGAACAACATCAAGAAGCACATTCGTGGTGTTGGACGTGACGTGAACAGTGGCCAGAGCGTCCTCCTGCCCCAGGCGTACGGACTTAATGTGAAGCCGCTTCAAGTTTTCTCGCAGGGCTCCCTGAGCGATGCTGAATTGGTACTCCCCGGGAGGCACGTTTGGAAACACCATCACATTACTGCCTGGTGAAATAGCTCCGCGAGGGCTCGTTTGAGGTGTAACGGGCAGGGTCCCTAGTTCCGGGCGCAACATACCTGCCAGTTCAGTCAACGGATCTATTGGTCCGGGTGTTGCTCCCTCTGCGACGATCCGTGCGGACACCGTGATTCCCGGCACCGCGGTGACCGTGACGCCATCTACGTCACGGTCTCCAACAAGGACAGCCACCGGGGTGGCGACAAGGCCGGATCGATCCCGTGCCGTCAGGTAGTACGGGCCGGGGAGAATCCCTGCGAACTCAAAGGAGCCATCGATCGTGGAAGCACCCTTGTTGTTAATCACCAGCCCCGTCCCACTGCCCCCGGGCGCCGCCGAGGCCAGCGCGACAGTTGCCTGCGTTGCAAACCCCGTAGCGCGTCCTCGAATTTTCTGAACCGGTGAAGGCCCGACGGTGATGTTGACGCCCGGAACGGTTGATCCGGCACTCACCTCGATGGTCGCGGCCCCCGCCCGATCCGTTGTTCCGGGATAGTAGGTAGGCAGCCAGGATTCCTCGCGGACCGTGCCGTCTTCGAGAATCCGCTTCACAAGATTGGTCCCATCGAGCTGCGCGGAGGAAATCAGAGAGATCTCAGTCGTGAGAACCAACCTGTCCAGGGTGGTGATCCCAGGTTTCAATGGCGGAGGACTCGTACTGTTCGCGGGCGAACTGCGAGTGGCCGCGACGACTACGTATTTTCCCCCGGTAAGCCAGAAGAGGCGGTAGTCTCCACGGTCGTCGGTAGTGGTCGTTTGCACCACCGACAGAATTCGCTTGCCATCCTGATAGAGATACTTCAGCGCTTGCACGCCGGCATAGACGATCGGCTCCCCGCTCGGTCCGGTAATGCGTCCAGCGATCACACCTGTCGGCACTATTGAGAGTCGGAGATCAGAAAGGCGCTGCCCGGATGCGATCGTGAGAACGGCGCCAGGACCGTTGGGTTTGCGCTGTCCGTAGGCCGCGCCTCCATAGCGTGCGCTTTGCACTTCGAGTCGATAATCGCCGGGCTCGATATCGCTGAGGATAAATCGCCCATCATCCTGGGTGATTGCGGTGCGAACCCGCGGGTTCTGGCCAGGAACATCGGCGCCAGGAATCACCCCCGCTCCGGGAATAAGGATGGTTTCGCTCGAAACAGCGGGGCTCAAAGTAACCGTTGCTCCAGGCAGAGGTTCGGTACCGCCAGGCTTCGTGACAATGCCGCTCGCGCTTCCCAGTTGCAGCTGGAACATGACGAGGCCGATACCCAGAACGTTCATAAGTCGCGTTGGAAAGTATAGTGCGCGGGATGCAAAAAAGCTCTCCGCACGGGAGTGGGCCGCTTTCGGCTCAGCCGCATGTAGAATTACGAACGAATTCTTATGGGAGGCTGCGATGCGGTACGTCATCATTGTGTTTGCAATATTGCTAACTGTCGGTCTGGCGACGACAGCCCAACAGGCTCAGGCGCCGGCACAGGTGCAGCCGAACGGCAGCGCGCTCTTTGATCGATCCTGCGCGAGCTGTCATCACGCCGGCGAGAAGGAAATACCCGCGCCGGAGCTGCTCCGCTCGCTGACACCGGAGGCGATCGTCAATGCGCTGACTATCGGCAAAATGAGCGCTCAAGGCGCTGGTCTTTCTGCCGCCGAACGTGCGGCAGTCGCGCAATTCCTGACGGGCCGGGCGCCCGCAGTTGCAGTCGTCGCAAACCAGACTGCGAATCGCTGCACCGGACCCACGCCGACCGCCGATCCGACACGCGGTCCATCCTGGACGAACTGGGGCAACGATACGTCGAATTCACGCTACGTTCCACGAGGTGGCCTGACAGCCTCGGACGTTCCTCGCCTCAAATTAAAGTGGGCTTTCGGTTTTGACGGCATCACGACCGCGCGAGTTCAGCCGGCACTCGCGGGGGGCAAACTTTTCGTCGCGAGCGATAACGCAGAAGTGCACGCGCTCGATCCTAAAACAGGCTGTGCTTATTGGACCTTCAAGGCGGAGTTCGGCGTGCGCAGCGCGCTTACAGTTGCGCCGTATCGCAATGCAGGGCAAGTTGCCTATGCCGTGTTCTTCGGCGACCAGCGCGCCAACGCGTATGCAGTCGACGCTGTAACAGGAAAGCTGATCTGGAAACGCAAGGTCGATGAGTATCCAACGGCGGCCATCACTGGCGCACCGACGATTCAGGACGGCAAAGTCTTCGTACCCGTTCAGGGGCTTCAGGAAGAAGGCAGCGGCGGCCGCGGGCAGACGCCGTGCTGCCGGTTCCGTGGAAATCTCACCGCGCTCAATGCCGATACCGGCGCCGTTATCTGGAAAACCTACATGGTCGATGAGCCGAAACTTCGGGGAACCAACACGCGCTCGGGGCAGGAAGCCTACGGTCCAGCAGGAGGGTCGATCTGGTCGTCGCCCACCGTGGACATGAGGCGCCGCACTGTTTATGTGTCCACCGGAAATGCCTACGCGGATCCGCCACAACCTTTAACCGACGCGATTGTCGCCATCGATATCGATAGCGGAAAGGTCAAATGGTCCTATCAGGCGACAGCAAACGACAATTGGCTCGGAGGATGCGGCGCGAGAAACGGCGGCAATCCCGGTTGTCCCGAAACGCAGGGACCGGATTTCGATTTCTCAGCCTCTCCCCTTCTCGCGACCGTGGGTAACAGACAGCTTCTCGTCACTCCGCAGAAGTCGGGAGTCGCGCACGCGCTCGATCCCGACACGGGCGATCTTGTGTGGAAATATCGATTCGGCCAGGGCAGCGGCCTCGGCGGGCAGTGGGGAGCGGCAGCGGATGGTCAGAATGTTTACTTCGGCGTAGGAGACGGTCAGAGCCAGAATCCAGGTGGCGTCCGCGCAGCGAAGCTCGCAACGGGAGAAGAGATCTGGACCGTGGCGGGTCCGAATCCGCGGTTGTGCGCGGGCCAACAACGGTGCAGCTCGGCGCAGGGAGGAGCTGTCACGCTGATTCCGGGTGCTGTCATTGCCGGTTCGCACGATGGTGGTCTTCGCGCCTACTCGACTGCGGACGGCTCAGTCCTGTGGCAGTTCGACACGAACAAGGAATTCACGACAGTGAATGGTGTCAAGGCAAGCGGCGCCAGCATTGACGGCTCACCGCTGATTGTGGCCGACGGAATGATTTTCGTGAACTCGGGCTACGGCGGTATCGCCGCTCGGCCGGGCAACGTTTTCCTTGCTTTCGGCCTCGAATGAGCATCGAGCTATGCGGCTTTCGCCGCAGGCTCAGGACGCCGAGTCGTGCTGAGCCACCATTCCGCAATCAACACTTGAATCGCGGTGGACAACCAGGTTGCAGTGACGAAGATATCCCAGAAGCTGTGTGCGTCGGTGACTCCTACGGCAACGATAAAGACAGGAAGTAGAATTCTCTGTGTCGTAATGGCCAGACCAACGGCAAACCACCGAATCATCCACTCGCGATGACGTGCAAAGTCTTTTCGCCTTGCTGCGCCAAATGCCTTTGACAGGTAGAAAAGAAACAACAGAAAGAACGCACTGATAACCACTCTTTCCGAAAACACGCGGTCGGGCATGAAGAATGGGAATGCCGCTCCGCTCACGCCGAGAAAAGCTCCCGCAGCGACCAGCAAGCGGCCGGACCATCGATGGAAAACACGATGACGGTTGCGAATACGCGGCCAGAGCTGAAGAGGCACAAGCGTCATGAATAGAAGACCCGGCAGGAAGTGCGCAACGCCCCAGAAGGGATAGTCGAACAGCGCATCGATTCCGACGGATGGTTCACGTCGCATCAGGACTCTCACGATTGCTCTTATGGATTCTGATGCGCCAAACAGGCAGAGGAGGATCGCAATGGCGCTGAAGACTCGGTGCGGCAACCGATAGGTCGAAGACTGAAGCGTCGGTTGTTGGGCCACTCCAACCGTCGTTCGAAGCACAGGTGATTATGGCCAATTTCGATGCGGACCGCCAGTTACCTCACTGCCCGATACCTTTCTCAGATCGGACCAAACACTCCGAGTCGCCTGTGCGATATCTGAGTCGAGCTTTTAATACAGATAGCCCTTCTCGGGATCCGAGTACGTACTGCTATATGGCAACTTCTCGACTGCGAACGTTCCCCATATCTGGATTCGCTTGGGTGCATCCTCATTGGGTTCGAGGACAACTCGATCCACCAGGGCATAGACCGCAATAGGCCCGCTCGCGTGAATCTGCCCGACCGACGCGAGAACAAGACAAACCAT
>Ga0207659_10000571_pt1 | contig 22147 bp, 15 predicted proteins | sample KBSM43metaG_FD_184330 | JGI IMG/M metagenome (GOLD analysis project Ga0207659, IMG submission 184330) | Miscanthus rhizosphere microbial communities from Kellogg Biological Station, Michigan, USA - KBS M4-3 metaG (SPAdes) (version 2) | ecosystem: Host-associated > Plants > Roots > Rhizosphere >...
TCTTGTCGAGCACCTCGATGTTTTTCGGGTACGCGCGGTTGTTGTATTCCATGTACATCCGCTTACGGAGGTCTTCGTTCTGCGCGTAGGAAAAAATCGGCAGCGAGTCGGGGTAGTCGATGGTCAGCGTGATTTTGCCGTCCGCGTCGGGTTTATGGCGGGCGACGTAATCGCGCGGCAGCCCTTCGAGCTCTCCGGCGTCGGTTTTCACGGTTCGCAGGTCCGTCCGGATGTTCCGGTCCCAGTCCTGGCTGATTTGCGTCAACTCCTCGCGCAGCGCCTGAATCCGCTTGCGCGTGGCGTCGTCTTTGTCGACGCCGGCGAGCCGAAAGTCGCGCAGTAGACGCGTGACGTAGTGCCGCGTTTCCGCGTCGCTGCCGCCGATATCGAGCGCGGCGATCGCGTCGTAGACGCCCCGGTTCAGCGACAGCTCGGTGCCGAGGGCGCTGACCTTCTGCGAGAGCTTTTCGGCGGTCGCGCGCATTGCGGCGTCGGGATGGACCGACTGAATCAACTGTGCCTGGTTGCCGACGGCGTCCAATTCGAGTTGAATGTCGTCAAATGGCCGCAAAGTGCTGTCGATGCTGGGGGACCCTTTGGCCGACGAAATCTGTTCGAGCAGCTGGCGGGCGCGGGCCAGGCGGGCGTCCATCGCGCGTTCGAACGCGCCTGGGGCCGCCATTCCGGTCCAGAACGGGACCGTCGACGGTCCGGTCCCCGGCGCGGCGGCGGTTTGCGCCTGCGGGCTTTCGGCCAGCCGGGACGCGGTGGTGAGCATCGCGAGGACCCCGACGACCGAATAGATGAACTTTCGCATGACGAAATTATAATCACCGCTGATGGCTGAAGCGTTTGCCCCAAGGCTGGTCGTAACCGATTCTCTGGGCCGGCGGATCGTCACCCTCGACAAGCCGCTGTTCACAATCGGACGCCGTACCGAAACCGACCTGCGACTGCCGGGCGCAGACATTTCGCGGCTGCACGCCGAGATCGCGATCGAAAACGGCGCGTGCGTGCTGCGCGACAAAGAGTCGCGGTTCGGCACGTTCGTCAACGGCGAAAAAGTCGCCGAGCGGGTGCTGGCGCATGCCGACGCGATCCGGTTCGGCCAGGCGGGCGACACCGACATCGTCTTCTTCATCAACGACGAAGCGCCGTCGGTCGAGAAGAGCGCGGTGCTGGCGGCGACCGAGCTGCGGCAGATGGCGGCGCTGCTCGAAGGACTGCGGGCGCTTGGTTCAGGCCGCGTGCTCGACGACGTGCTGGCGCTGGTGCTCGACTCGGCAATCGAAGTCACCGGGGCGGAGCGCGGATTCATCATGATGGCCAACCGCGAGACGCACCAGCTCGAATTCAAGCTGGCGCGGGCGCGCGGCAAGGTCACGCTGTCCGGCCGCACCTTTGAAACCTCGCGGAAGATTCCCGAATCGGTGTTCGCCACCGGCCAGCAGACGATCGTCGACGACCTGCTCGACGGCGATCTCGCGCAGTTGCATCACGGCACCGTGGCGCTCGGCATCCGTCACGTGTTGTGTACGCCGTTGCGGCTGGTTCGCTACGTCGAGCGCGCCGATCAAAAGGGCGCCGACGAAATCATCGGTGTGCTGTATCTCGATAGCCGCGAGCGCGGCGCGTTGCGGTCCGCTCCGGCGCAGCAGGCGCTCGACACCCTCTCGGCGGAAGCGGCGCTGGCGATCGAGAACGCGCGCCTCTACCGCGCGGCGCTCGACAAGGCCAAGTTCGAACAGGAGCTGCGCGTCGCGGCGGCCATTCAACAGTCGCTGCTGCCGCCCGCCGCTCGCGACGGCGCGTTCTACTCGACGGCGGCGGCATCGGTCGCCTGCCGCGCGGTCGGCGGCGATTTTTTCGACTACGTCGACCTCGAAAGCGGCCAGTTCGGTTTCATCGTCGGCGACGTGGCCGGAAAAGGGTCGCCGGCGGCATTGCTCGCCGCCGCAGTACTTGGGATGTTCAGCGCTGAAGCGACGTATCACAGCAGCGCGTGTGCGGTGATCGACCGGCTGAACCACGGCCTGTTCCGCCGCGCGATCGAAAACAAGTTCTTGACGACCTTTTACGGCATGCTCGCGAAGGATGGTTCGTTCACTTACTGCAACGCGGGACACAACGCGCCGATTCTCATCTCGGGCACCACGGTTCGCCGGCTCGAGACGGGCGGAATGGTCCTCGGGTTGTTCGAACTGGCGTCGTTCGAGGAAGAGACCGTGCAGCTGCACCCGGGCGACGTGATCATCGCGTTCAGCGACGGTGTGACCGAAGCGATGAACGAGGCCGGCGACGAATTCACCGACGATCGGTTGATTGCGTCGCTGGCGGCGAATCGCGGCCGGCCACCGCAGGAACTGATTGACGGCGTGATTAAAGATGTCCGGGCGTTCTGCGGAGAGGCCACGCAAAGCGACGACCTGACCATCCTCGGCGTCCACTTTAGCGGATAAGGCGACGCAGCCCACCAGGGCTGCGTCCCAATGACTACTGGCGGAAATACTCGCTCTTCAGGTGCTTCGCAATCGCTTCCGCGATGCGATCCTTCTCGTCCTGATCCCCGCTCACTGAGTACGACCAGACGATCGTCCCCTCGCGGTCGATCAATTTGACCGAGGTGCTGGCGCGGCCGTCGATGCCGTCGCAGCCGTTCATCACGCACTTCATCACTTTGGTGCCGGCGCGGTCTTTACGGCCCTGCAGCGGCGAGGCTTTCAGCGTCAACGTTGCACGATCCGGTTTGTCGACCAATTCGGCCGGGACGTGCTTCTTGGTCATCGCGGCGGCGAGGTAGGTGTCGAAGCCATCGCCAGTGGGGGCGATATGAATAGCCGTTCGGCGGTTCTGAGCCGAGGCTCGAGAGGCGCACAGCACGAGCATCAAGACCAGTCCGATTCTCCTCATAGGTCCTTGGCTGCCCGGCTAATGCGCAAAACCGGTGCCTCTCACCACTGCATGCGCCTGCACGTCAGGTGAAGGCTTGTCGCACTCCGTTTTGAACGCTAATGACGGATCGGTTTCCTACGCTCGTTCCAGCGCCATCCGCGCCTGCCGCCCGGAATTGCGCGAGCGGCGTCCCGCCTTGTCGTGATACATCCGCTCGTCGCCGGCTGCGAGCAGCTCGTCGAACGTCTGGCCGTCCTCCGGGAAGCGCGCCGCACCGGCGCTGATTGAGAGCGACAGCCGTACGCCGGGCCGAGGCTCGAACGGATGCGCCGCGACCGCCTGCTGCAATTCCGCAACCCGCCTGGCCTGGCGTTCCGGGCTGGAATTCCACATCACGACGACGAACTCGTCGCCGGCAAAGCGGGCACAGATGTCGTCGTGGCGCACTGTCGCGCGCAGCACCGTCCCGACCGCGCGCAGCGCGCGATCGCCCGCTTCGTGGCCGTAGGTGTCGTTGATTTCCTTCAGACGATCGAGGTCGAGCACGACGACGCTGGCGGCGATTCCGTCGCCGGCACGCACGCGCGCCAGACCGACTTCGAATTGCCGATCGAGCGAGCGGCGATTCGCCATGCCGGTCAGCGGATCGGTGTGTGAATCCTGTTCGCTCTGCTCGAAGCGCGTCGAGTTGTAGATGACCGCCGCCGCCTGTTCGCTGACGCGGCCAAGAACACGCCGATGTTCGTCGGTAAATCCACCCGGAACGGTGTGGTAGATCACCAACCCGCCGACCAGGCGGCCTTCGAAGTTCAACGGGCAGGGCAGCAACGCCTCCAGTTCGTCACCGTGCGCGCTGCGTCCATCAGCGCAGGGCGGGCAGCGCAGCGAGATTTCGCTCCAGCTTTTCGGCGGCCACTTCAGGAGCGCTTCCGTTCCGGGACCGTCGGCCCAGCGGCAGAGATAACCCGATTCGTCGTCTCCGAGGAACAACGCGCAGGTGGTGAACGGCACCAGCCGGCTGACTTTGTCGCGGATCAGCGCCATCGCTTCGGAAACGCCCAGCCGCGATCCGAGCGCCTGGGCGATCTCGTACAGCGTCTGCTCTTCGTGATGCGCGCCCGCAATATCGCGAAGCGCGAGCGGCTGCGGATCCGACCATGCACTGTCGGCGGTCGGTTCGACTGCCGCCGGTGCCGCATGCAACCGTTCGATGAACAGCTCGACCAGCGTTGGATCGAAAGCCGTTCCAGCGAATTCACGCAGCACGCCGATTGAATCCTGTTCGCTTCGTGCCGCGCGATAAGGACGATGCGCCTGCAACGTGCTGAAGCAGTCGGCAATCGCCAGAATCCGCGCTCCGATTGGAATGTCCTCGCCGCGCGTTTCGCTCGGATAACCAAGCCCGTCCCAGCGTTCGTGATGGCTGAACACCAGGTCGGCGACCGCTCCGGTAAACGGGACGCGCCGCAAGATGTTGGCGCCGACCCGCGTGTGAATCTTGACGCGCTCGAACTCCTGCGGCGTCAGCGCGTCGGGCTTCGCCAGGATGTGCTCGGGCACAGCCATATTGCCGATGTCGTGGAGCAGCGCTGCGGTCCTGATCGCCTGGATCTCTTCTTCCGGCAAACCCACCGCTTCCGCGAGCAGCGCCGCATACTGCTGGATCGAGCGAATGTGCTCCGGCGTACAACCGGCTTTCGCTTCAATCGCCAGCGCCAGTGCCTCGATGGTTGCCAGCTGCACTTCCATCGCGCGATGCGTTTGATCCTGTTCTTCCCTCAGTCGTGACACCACGCTGTGATAGCTGCGGAACACCAGGTAGACCGGAATCGCCAGCAGTCCGAGCCAGCCGGACCAGCCGCGGGCCGAGGCGACTGTGGCAACCGCTGCCAGCGCCGCTCCGGTCAGATAGCTCGGCGCACTCCAGATGAAGTTTCGCGACCACACTTGGGCGATCGATTGATTGGTCGAGAGAGCGATCGCCGCCGCGACCAGCCCGGTATTGACGAAGAAGTAGAGCGGTGCGACGACGGCAGCGCCCCGTGCCAATCCAGTCGCATCCGCCAGTCCCACGTCGACCATGGCAAGCGCCAAGCCCGATAATGCGACCGTCAGCGTCAGCGAAGTAATGCTGAAGAGCAGGCGATGGGGCGCGTTGGGCTGACCGGCGCGGAGCACGCACTGCGCCCATGCGCTGACCGCCGCGATACATGTCGCCTCCGCCGGTCCGACCGCGAACAGTGCCCAGAAGTTGATTGCGTGTGAAAACGAGAGGTTCGAAGCGCTGCGGCCCAGCGGCAACTCGATTTTCGCCGCCGCGGTCGCGACGCCGAGCGCCAGCAGCACGATGAACAGAATCGGATGGCGTTCGAGCCGCAGACCCGGCAGCGCCGCAACCAGGCTGAGCGCACCCAGTGCGATCACCGTCGCGACGTAGGTGCGTGCTTTCAGCGGCAGCGCGACAAAGGTTGGAAGGGCGCGATTCATCGGCCACCTCGACCGCTTGCCTGAAATCTTCCCGCGCTGCGATCCTGTGAAAAGCGGCTGCTAGTCGTCATCGCTCGCATCTGCCACAGCACGCGCATGAACGCGTCGGTCATGTGCGGGTCGTACATTACGGCGCGGCGCTGGTGAATCATTGCCAGCGCAGAATCGTGCGAGAGCGCGCGCCGGTAGGGCCGGTCAGAGGTCAGCGCATCGTAACAGTCGACGATCGCGATCACACGCGCGCCGACGGGAATGTCCAATCCGGCCAGTCGATCCGGATAGCCCGAACCGTCCCAGTTTTCGTGGTGGTGACGAACGATATCCGGCAGCAAGCCGGGGCCGCCGGCGGCGGCCACCAGATCGGCGCCAATCGTCGCGTGCTGCTTGACGAGGTCGTACTCCTCGTCGGTCAGCGGACCAGGTTTTTGCAGGACGCTATCGGGGATTCCGAGCTTCCCAACGTCATGAAGGATCGCCGCTGAACGGATTGCCGCGAGCGTTGCGTCGTCGCGGACGCCGACTTCGGCGGAGAGTTCCAGCGCGTACTGGCGCACGCGTTCGGCATGCTCGTGCGTCTGTCGATCCCGCGCGTACAGCGCGCGCGACAGGGCATCGATCACTGTGCTGTTGGCCGGTCGGCCGGCCTCATTATAGATAGGACTGTATACGACAATAGACGACATTTAAGTCCAACGAGCGCGATGTGAGCAATTTTTATACCTCGTGCTTACTATCGCACCACGTAGAACGATTTCGATAGATAGCTCAGTACTTTAGCGCTCGATGCTCGGCCAGACTCTCCTCCCTTTCGCTGCCCCTCTTCGAATCCGTTGCTCCAATTTGGAACAGTGCGATTACCAACCTCGCATTCGGCGAACCGACGACCGCTTAGGTTTCGTATCGCACTCGCACCTGTGCTGGAAGTACGCGGGTGCCATCGAGTGAGACTCCTGGTGAGCCTGAGACGTTCAGTTCGCGCAGACGTGGAAGTGTGGCCAGCGACGCAAGGCCCGCGTCGGTGATGTGGGCACATTCGTACAATTCGATCTGCTCGAGCGAGTCCATCGCGCCAAGAATTGCCAGACTCCGATCCGTGATCAGGGTCAGGCCGGCATAGTAGGTTCGCAACCGGAGCGCGGCGATGTGTTCGGTTGCGGCATCGGTGGTCGAGCGGCAATACATGCATTGCAACGCCTCGAGCCGCTCGCAGCGACCGATGTGGCGGAACCCGGCATCCGTAAAATCGATCGGCGTGATCTCGCGCAGCGCCGGGAAGGCCGGCAGCGCCGACAGCGTGTCGTCGGTGACGTTCTTACAGCTGACGCCGAATCGTCGAAGCTTCGGCATCGTCGCCAGGGCGAGGAACCCGCGATTGCCAAAGTTGGGACACTCGCGGCCCCAGAAATTTTCCAGCGTGCGCGACGCGCTGAGCGCTTCAAAACCCGCGTCAGTGGCTACCGACCCCTGCGCGCGCAGGCTGCGCAGGCCGGGCATCGCCGCGATGTGGCGCATCGCCACATCGTCGCTGAGTGTGCCGTCGGCACCAAGCGTCGCGAGATTCGGCAATGATGCCAAGTGCGCGAAGCCGTCAGCCGTCACGCCGGTGACGTGCCAGAACAGGTCGAGGTTGGTGACGCCGTCGAGTCCGGTGAGGCTCGCCAATCCGGCATTCGTGAACGGCCCGTCGATGAGCAGCTTCGTTTCCCGATCGTCAACCCGGGCGGTCAGCAACGGGAAATGGTGGAGCAAGCGCAGTCCTTCATCAGTCACCAGACGGCCGGTGCTGAACGAGCGCAGCCTGGGTTTGCCTTGTAGCGCGGCGATTGTACCGTCGCCGGTCAACGTGCCCATCAGATCGACGCGTTCTAACTGATCGCAGAAGCGCAGGCATGCGGCACCCTCATCAGTGATGCCGCGCTGCCACGTCATTTCGAAGGTGCGAAGGTTCGGCAGATGGCGAAGTACTTCAAGCCCACGGTCGGTAAGGTTGCCGCCCGGATACTCGCTGAGATTCAGATATTCAAGCTTCGGCATCTTCGCCAGGTGTTGCATCCCGGCGTCGGTCAGTTCGCGCGAACCGCCCAGAGATAGATGCGTCACCTGATCGAGTGTCGCGACCTTCGTCAGGAGGGCGTCAGTCATCATCGGGCAGGCAAGCGACGTCAATCGGTGCTCGCGCATCGTGGCCAGTAGCTGATCCCACTCCCGTTCGTTCATCAGGCGACGCGGTTCCGCTTTGCGGTCGGCGAGATCGACGGCATACGGCGGTATCGGCGGCGTGCCGCTGACGATGGCGCGAAGCAGCGCGTCCCAGCTGGCAAAGCCGACGTCTTGTGCGACGAGCATCCGGGCCTCGGCGAGCAGGAGAAAGTTTTCGGAGACCTTGGACGATCGCTGCCGGAAAGCGTAGACGCGGCGCCAGATAATCGCAGCGATGTCGTCCAACGAGAAATTGCGACCGTAGTGCGCGTTGATCCGCTGCAAGGCGTTCGTGTCTTTAGGGTCGTAGGCCGCAACCAGATCGTCGGCCAGACGCTCGTACTCCACTTCGGTCCTAAGCGATGCTGCCGTGGTCTCGCGTCGCGCCGCAACGGCGCGTGTCAGCGCCGCCCAGCCCTCATGGCCATACTCGCGCGCGAGCGCGTACTGCACGTCGCGCAGGACGGGATTGCGCGGTCCCCCCTCGTAGGCGCGTTCGAATCGTACGCGGGCATCGGAATCGCCGTTGCGCAGGGCGGCGAGCCAGCGTTTCGCTTCCTTTTTTAGATTGTCGATCGACGTCGCGGACGAAATGGAGCGCGGCATGGCAACCTTCTTTCCGTGTGCCCCGACCTGGGTCGAAGCGGAAGTCGCCCGAAGTCCGCTGAATAAGGGCCGGAAGAAGGTTCGTCAACGTCGTGCGAACCTGGGTGGGTGGGAGCATGCTCCCTTGCCGCGGACAGGAGGCGCCCCAGCGCGCGCTGGCGAGAGTCTCGCTCCGCCGTGTTAGCTTGTCAACGTGCTGTCGCGCTTCGTCGTTTCGGCATTCGCAGTCGCGGTGGTTGGGTCCGCCGCATGTCGGCAGAGTGTTGGCTCGGCCGAGCAATCAGCGGCGGCCGCCGGCGAATCTGATACCCGCGCTTGCAGTCCGGAGCCAACTTTTGTGGACGAGCGCGCTCCGACCGTCGTGCGTCACGTCTCCACGTCGGGTGACGAGGAGCATGGTGACGGTTCGGCGCTGCGCCCATTTCGCACGATCGAGCGCGCGGCGCGCGACGCTCGCCCGGGAACCGCGATTCACATTCATGCGGGCAGCTACGAAGGCCGAACCCTCCTGACCGACCTTCACGGCACAGCGGACGCCCCAATCTGGATCATCGGCGCGCCCGGCGAGCCGCGCCCCGTCATCCACGGGGGCGCCGAGGGCCTGCATCTCATCAAGCCGCGCTATGTAGCCATTGAGAATCTCGAAATTCGCGACACCGCGGACAACGGCATCAACGTCGACGATGGAGACGATGTCGCAAACCCGGATGCGGCGAGGTTCGTGCTGTTTCGCGACCTGGATATTCACGACACCGGCAAACACCCATCGGGCGTGGCCAACTGTTTGAAGCTGGCCGGCGTGAACGATGTGGTGGTGACGCGCAGCAGTTTTGCGCGCTGCGGCAACGGAGCCGACAGCGGTTCCCTTGGAGTCGACGGCGTCGGCGTGCATCGCGCGGTCGTCCGCTTCAACCGGTTCGAGTCCACCGGGTTTGGCGGCGTGCAGTTCAAGGGCGGCAGTGACGACATCGAAATCCGAGGTAACTGGTTCTTGAATGCCGGATGGCGAGGCGTGGCGATGGGCGGCAGCACTGGCGACACGTTTTACCGGCCGCCGCTGCGCGAATCGGGGCTCAACGCGGAAGCGGCTAACGTCCGCGTGGTTGCGAACGTGTTTGCCGGCGGCGAGGCAGCCGCCGCGTTCACCGGTTGCGTCGACTGCCAGTTCGTCCACAACACCGTCGTCGATCCGACGAAATGGGTGCTGCGGGTTCTGCAGGAGCGCGTCACCGATGCGCGCCATGCGTTTGCGCCGGCGTCGTACGGACAGATTGCCGGCAATATTTTCTATTTCCGCCGCTCTGATCTGAACGCGGGCGAGGATATCAACGTTGGCGCGGGCACCGATACGCAGACCTTTTCGCTGTTCCGAAATCTCTGGTACGCGCACGATCAGCCGTCAGCGTCAAGTCCTCGCCTTTCTTCGTTCCTGGTACCGGAGCGCGAATCGATCGTCGGTACGAATCCTGATTTTGAAGATGCGCGAGCCGGTAACTTTCGGTTGAAGGCCGCGAGTGCGGCGAGGGCGGCAGGGCGTGGGCGAGTTGCATCGGGCGGCGATGTCTACGGGCACTGCTTTGCGGACGCACCGAGCCTTGGCGCGGTGGAATACGCCGCGTCTGGTGCGCGCGATCGGTAAGGTTATGGCCTCAAGACATTTAAGGCCCGGGCTCGCGCAGCGGTTGCGCCGTCCGTCCATAAGAGTTGTGGGACCGCCAGGCGGCGGCGGATTCATTCGGTGTGCGATCAGTCTCGGGCCGGGCCTTCGCGTTAGGCGCTACGGCGCGCTCGGGCAAGAAACTTCGCATGGCTTGCCAAACGTAGCTCGCGAGTTTCACAAAAGCGCGAGTGAAGTTTGGTGCGCCCGGCAGGATTCGAACCTGCGGCCTACGGCTCCGGAGGCCGTCGCTCTATCCAGCTGAGCTACGGGCGCGTTGACGCAATCCAGAAAACTCCAGATCGTCGATTGCGGATTTCGGATTGATTAGTGATCGAGTGATTGATGATTGAGTTACCGAGTTCCGGTGCTCGGTGACTCGCAACAACGAAATCCCAATCCGCAATGCAAAGTGGTGCGCCCGGAGGGACTCGAACCCCCGGCCTACAGGTTCGAAGCCTGCCGCTCTATCCAACTGAGCTACGGGCGCACACAAAATCCGAGTGTAGTCTACGCCTCAAAGGACAGCAAGGCGGTGTGTTAGAATTTGTGTTTCCCTGCACTGCGTTTTTCGCACACAGGCGGGCCGGTAGCTCAATTGGCAGAGCAGCAGACTCTTAATCTGCGGGTTGTGGGTTCGATTCCCACCCGGCTCACCATCTTTTCATCAGCACTCTCGGACGGTCGAGCTTCTGCTGAACCGTCTTGACGCGGCGCTCCTGCTCCGTCGTCTGCTCGTTCGCGTCCGCGCGCCGCTGCTCCCACACGTGAAGGATGCGGTCCTTCACCAACCGCATGTAGCCAGGGCGTCGGCTGTAGAAGGGCCAGCTCGTCGACGAATGCGCCTTCGAGCGCGGCCTTGCTCACGTTCACCGCTCGGCACTGGCGCTGGCAGTGGTAGTACGCGTAGTGGCCATTGCGGCCCTTCGAACGCCCGCTTCACCAGCTCCGCGCGATCGGGATCGTGCACGACACTCTTGCCAGACAATTTCGGAGCATTCAAGTATCCGAGCGTCGCCGGAAACGTCCATCGTCCGAGCTCCAGGGCCGCGCGCATGCCGGCGCCCGTCCGATCCGAACGCACGTCGTTGTCGAACTGGGCCAATGCCGCCAGCACGCCTTCCATCAGCTTGCCGGTAGACGTGTCGTCGATCGGCTCGGTGGCTGACCGCAGTGAGATGCCGAGCGATTTCAGGTACGCATGGAGCGCGAAGTGGTCGGAGTGGTAGAGTTCTTTCGCCCTCGTCGCTGAGGAAACTTCTTGCTGGACATCCTCGCCGTAGATCTCCGATATGCGCTGCGAATCTTCCGCCGGAGCCCCGGTTCCACCGCAACGGCTGTCGTCTCCCTAGCAGTCGGGATTGCCGCCGCTACAGGGCTGTTCAGCATCGTGAATGCGGCATTACTGAATCCTTTCCCATTCGCCGACATCAATCGGATCGTCAGGCTTGACATGATCGACAAAGGCAAGCCGCGTGGTCTGGGTGTCACGGCGCGACAGCTCGTCGCCCTTCAACACAGCGACGTCTTGGACGGCGCATTCGTCTCGAACACCTGGGAGATGACGCTGACCGGCCAGGACCTCCCAGAAGCAGTCCGCACCCAGTATTTTTCAGCAAACGCCTTGAATGTGCTCGGGGTTCCGCCCCTCCTCGGACGAGTCTTCAACGAGGCGGACGGGCCGGCGGGCGAGCAGCCCCAGCGGGTCGTCGTGCTCACCTATCGGTTCTGGCAGCGACACTTCGGCGGGCGGCCTGAGGCAGTGGGGCAGACGCTCTCTTTGAACCGCGAACCCTACACCGTGATTGGCGTGCTGCCACGTCAATACTTTTACACGGGTCCGGAGATTGTCGTTCCCCTCCATCTGACGTTCGATCCGAACTTCGCATGGGGCGTCCAGGCCCGTCTCAAGCGGGGCGTCAGTCCACGCATGGCCGAACAGCGACTTCAGCCGCTCTTCGACCAATTCGCCAAGGAGACCCCGCAGCGCTTTCCGAAGGGAGTGCGTCCGCTCGTACGAAGTCTGGTGGAGACACAGAGGGCGGCCGGCTTTGTGCCGACTCTCCTGTTGATCTTCGCGGCGTCGATGTTGCTGCTGCTGCTCGCATGCGTGAACGTGTCCATCCTGCTGTTGGCGCGCGGGACCTCGCGGGCGCAAGAGTTCGCCGTGCGAGCCGCCATAGGGGCAAGTCGTGGACGGTTGATGAGGCAGCTCCTCGTGGAATCGCTGCTCCTGGCATTCACCGGCGCCGCACTGGGCGTTGCGGCGGGCTACTGGGGCCTGCCGGCCGTGCTCAGGCTCCTGCCCCCCAATTCGCTTCCGGTCGGGAACCTCATGGCAGTGCCCGTCAATGTACCGGTCTTGCTCTTCAGTGCGGGCCTTGCGATGGCGTCGGCCCTGATGTTTGGACTGTCACCGGCCCTGTCGTTTTCGCGTCCACGCCTGACGGCGACTGCCCGGACGACCGCAGGCGTCGAAAGCCGGCGAGCGCATCACCTCCTGCTCGCGGCTCAAATTGCGCTGACGATACTGTTGATCGCGGGCACCGGCGCGGCCGTCCGGGTGCTCATTGGTCTATACCGGACATCGCTTGGCTACGATCCGCACAATGTGATCATCGCGTCGATCAACCTTCCCGATCGAACAAGCCCAGGTCAGAACAGTTACACGGAATGGGCCGACCGCGCGACGTTCTACGCGCGCCTACGGAATCGAATGGCAGACGTGCCCCAAGTCGAATCGGTCGCGCTCGCCACTTTCAGCGGGATACCACCCCAATCGGGCCAACGGTCCGTGGTCGAAGTTCCCGGACGGGACATAACAGGGTACGAGACACCGATTGTCCAACGGATCAGCGCCCACTACTTTGCGACGATGAAAATCCCGCTCATTCGAGGCCGCGTGTGGTCGGATTCAGAGAGTGGCGGAACGCCTCACGTCGCCGTTGTCAACCAAACGATGGCTCGTGAGCTGTGGCCTGACGAATCCGTGATTGGGCGGCGAGTCCGGATGCCCGAGTACGTCAAATCACCCACGTATTTCCGGCTGCCAGCGCCCGGCAGCGATGGCTGGTTCGAGATCGTCGGTGTGGTCGGCGACACACCCAATGTCGGTCTCCATGAGCCGCCGGCGCCGTCGATCTACGTGCCGTACACGCTCATGTTGAGTGATTCCCTCAATGTGATCCTGCGGACGAGTCACGATCCATTGTCGACGACCCGATCGATTCGGGAGGCGGTGCGGACGGTCGATCCCAATCAAGCAGTGAACGTGGTGCGCACGGCGGAAGACGAACTGGCAAGCGCGGGTTGGGCCCGTGAGCGGTTCGTAACGTTGCTGTTGCTTGGCTTCGCGGTTTTTGCGCTAATGCTCGCAGTAGTCGGGCTCTACAGTGTCGTGTCGTACGCGGTGTCGTGCCGGTTCAAAGAATTTGGCATCCGTATGGCGCTCGGTGCCGGTCGCGGGCGCATCGTAAACGCTGCGGTGCAGCCGGCGGTCTTGGCCATCGTCGCGGGCCTCTTCGCTGGTCTCATATTGAGCGTGGGGCTCAACAAGGTTGTAGCTCAGTGGTCGATCGGCAATCTGAGTGATCCGGTCGTGCTCGTCACCGTCAGCCTGGTGCTGTTTGTCGTCACGATGATGTCCGCCGCGATTCCGGCGAACCGAGCTGCCTCGATTCAGCCGGCAGACGCGCTTCGGACCGACTGAACTTGCAGCCTCACCGTCGAGTGCGTTCCACTACGATTGGATCTGCGGGCCAGAATTTTGAGCGGTCACTCCCTGACGCAACGCACGGAAACCGCCATCTGCTTCTGGCCCTGGGGCCCTCGATAGAGCGCTTGACTGCCTTTGCCGAAGTTATAGAGCGCTGCGGTGATCGGATCGTTTTCGGATACCGTCCAGTAGATTCCGTGTGCCTCCAGCCGGTCGTACTGTCCATCAATGGAGCGATTGCCACCCAGCACGGCATTGAAGCCTGACGTCCCTCCGCTCAGGAGTGCCGTGTACGCGGCTCTACCCTTGTCAGGCGAATCGTTCCCAAGTCCACCATAGTGCTTCGCCAGCTGACGCCATTCGTCGTCGGTCGGCAACCGCCAGCCATCTCGTAGCGACCGACATCCTCGCTGCGCCGATTCCCACGTATACAAACGGCCATATCGACCGCAGTTCGGTTCCGCATCGTCGTAACAATAGGATGACGACGTGTTGACGTTCAGATTGGCAGTCGTCCACTCTTTACCGTCCGCCATCCGCTTGGAGGAAGCGACCGTGCCGGATAGGTTCTGGTCTTTCGCTGAACCCTGTGTCGAGCCGGCGCCACCAACAAATCCGGACCCAATACTCAGCGCGATTGCCACGGCACCAATTCGACTCGTCGTCATGTTGTGCTCGCCGCCATGGTGTGGTCGCGGAGTGTGTCTTCGCGCATGTGACGTCGCCGCTCTTAACGGAGGGAGCCTAACACGCATAGCCGCTCAACGCCGCAGGGTTCAGCAACCAGCTCGCCTGTGACGTGCCTTCGGACGACGGGAAGATCCACGCTGGCATTGGCCCGCCCTTCTTCAGCCAGCGCACGACGCAGGATGCGATACCGACAGCGCGGCTTCGAGCTGCCGCGACATCTTCGCAGGGCACACAGTATCCACGGTTGCCAAACGTGGGAAGTGTTCTTTCGCGCCGGCCATCGTCCTCGACCCTTGCCACGTCGCTCGCTGCCGAAAGTCAGTCGACAGTAAACTCGTCCCATGACCAAGACCGAGGTCCTCGACCTGCTCAAGGAGAACCGCGACGCGCGGGGGGAGGCGAACTGGAAGGAGATGGGCGACCGCACAGGCGGGCTGACCAGTTTCGGCATCGGCCTCACCAGGCTCCGTGCGATTGCGAAACAAGTTGGGCGCGACCACGACCTCGCACTCAAACTTTGGAACGAACGCAACCACGACGCAAAGATCATCGGTTTGCTCATCGACGACCCAAAACAACTCACACGCGACCAAGTCGAAAAGCAGGTTGACGGCGCGGGGCCAGGAATGCTCAGCCACGTGCTCAGCTCGTGCGATGCGACCCTCCCCAGGTCCCCCATCGCGTTCGAGATCGCGAAGGGCTGGATGGCGAGCAAAGACCCCGTCCGCCGCAGTTGCGGCTACGGACTCGTATACGAGCTGGCCAAAGACAAGAAGGACAAGCGGCTCACCGACGAGTTCTTTCTCGGCTGCGTCGAGAAGATCGGCAATACGATCGCGAAAGAGGAGAACTGGGTGCGCGTCGGCATGGGCGGCGCGCTCATGAGCATCGGCAAGCGCAACAAGAAGCTAAACGCCGCTGCGATCAAGCTCGCAAAAGCAATCGGCCCGATCCACTTCAGCGACGGGGACAAGAAGTGCGAGCCGATGAACGTGCTCAAGCACCTGACCAGCGACTACTTGCTTAACAAGCTCGGTATATAACGCACTCGGCCAGCGAAGCGCGGAGACCGTCGAGCTGTCGCACCCAAGCCGGGATCTGAGGTCCAAGGGCACTCCGGACTTGCTCGATTGGACGCCGAGACGAGCGTATACTTTCGGCTGTCGGGTAGGCGATTTCCTTCTGAGGCTCATCTGCGAAGGAGAGACCGATGGGTTCGAAACGCTTTAATCGGCGGGAACTCCTGAAGAGTGGCGCCACGTTAGCCGGTGGTTTCACCCTGGGAACCGCGGCACCCGCGCTCGGCCAGGAAGCCTTGACACATGCATCGCCGCCCATGATCAAGGGCGACACCGATGGTCAAATCGCCTACGGCGATCGCTCCAAGTATGTGAAATCGGTCCGCATCCCCCACGGCGGCCGGCCGTCGCCTGATAACTTCGGGCTGACGTTTCATGTGGCAACGCCGCTTCAGGACTCCGTCGGGGTGATCACGCCATCCTCGCTCCACTACTTCGCGACGACTCGTGGATCCTATCTCCCGGACGTCGATCCGCGGGAGCATCGCTTCATGATCCACGGCCTGGTCGACCGTCCGCTGACCTTCACCATCGAGGACTTGAAGCGCCTCCCGTCCGTCACCCGCCTGCATTTCATCGAGTGCGCGGGGAATCGATCGTCGCGACGAGCGAAAACCGTTCAAGAAACGCACGGCATGACGAGTTGCGCCGAGTGGACCGGCGTGCTCCTCTCGACGCTGCTCAAGGAGTGCGGACTGAAAGGCGGGGCATCCTGGTTCGTCGCAGAAGGCGTGGAGGAAGTGAAGGGCGCGTCGAGCATGCCGATCGCCAAGGCGATGGACGACTGCATCGTGGCCTACGGCATGAACGGCGAGGCCGTGCGGCCTCAGAACGGGTTTCCGCTGCGGCTGATGATCCCCGGCTTCGAGGGAATTTTTCACACCAAGTGGCTGCGACGAATCAAGGTCGTCGATCGGTACTACATGAACTACAACGACTTTGGGCATCTTCATGAGGACGTGAAAGAGAAAGAGGCGGCACTGAGTTACCAGATCGGGCCCAAGTCGGTCATCACGTTCCCTTCGGGCGGACAACAGCTGCCCGGCAAGGGTTTCTACGAGATCAGCGGCCTGGCCTGGTCCGGTGGCGGCGCCATCAAGCTGGTGGAAGTGTCTACCGACGGCGGCAAGAAATGGAACAAGGCTGAGTTCAAGGGAACGCCACAGCGTATGGCCCATGCCCGTTTCGCCTATCAGTGGAATTGGGACGGAAACGAAACGGAGCTCCAGTCGCGCTGCACGGACGAGATCGGTCAGGTTCAACCGTCGCGCGCACAGATCGCCAAGTACTGGAACAAGCCCTTCGATGAAACATTCAGCGTGCCGGGGTTGGACAACAGCATTCAGCCCTGGAGGATCGCCAAGGACGGGAGCGTGACCAATGGGAACGCGTAGGGTTCTCCTCATTGCGTTCGCGTTCGCCTTGCTGATCGGGGTCTCCGCGCTGGCGCAAGGGCCTACCTATGGGGTGGGACGCACGCCGACCGCTGAGGAAATCCGCGCGTTGGATATCTCCATCGGTCCGACCGGAGAAGAACTCCCGCCGGGAAAGGGCACTGCCAAGGAGGGCGCGCAGGTCTATCGCGCGAAGGGATGCGCGGGATGCCACGGCGCGGCGGGGATAGGCGGTACGGCGCCCATTCTAAAAAGCAAAGATCCCAACAATCCGGACGTCTGGGCGCGAGGGCGAATCCTGCCGCTTCGCGCGCCGTTCGCAACGACGGTCTGGGATTACATCAATCGCGGGATGCCCCTCAATAGAGAGGGGACGCTCACGGCCGATGAGGTCTACGCCTTGACGGCGTATCTGCTCTACATCAACGATGTCATCCCGGAAGACGAGACACTGGACGCCCAGAGTCTGCCGAAGGTCAAGATGCCAATCGGTGACAAATACGCTTCCCTACCTGATTGGAAGCCCAGGACGCCAAGGCTCAAAGGTTACCCCTACTAGCGTCGTGCGGTAATGCACGTCGTAGTGGCCGACGCAACCAGCCGGCCACCTGGTTCCAATCGTTGATCCGGCTGGTTAGCCGCACACGGCAAGCTTTCTCGCGCGCTTCCGTTTCATTTGACGGTCTAATGCGGAAGATGATATTCCATTGGCGTGTCTAATAGAACGACAGCCAAGGCGGACGTCCTGCAAGGGACCCTCGACCTGATGGTCCTCCAGACGCTGAATTCGCTCGGGCCACTACACGGCTACGCCATTGCCGCGCGCCTCGAACAGGTGTCGAGCGGCGCGTTGCAGCTCAATATGGGCACGCTCTATCCCGCGCTGATGAGGCTGGAACAGCGCGGTCTACTCCGCGGGAACTGGGGCATTACGGAGACCAATCGCAAAGCCAGGTTTTATGCGCCCACGTCGGCAGGTCGGCGTCAGCTCGCCAGGGAAAAGGACGCCTGGGACCGGATGGCGGGCATTATCCACACGCTGCTGCACGGCGAAGCATGAGGCAGGGAGACCGCATGCGCGTCGTTCGCGAGTGGCTGCATCGCCTAGCCGGAACGCTGCTTCGACGACGGTGCGATACTGACCTCGAAGCGGAGCTCCAGTTGCATCTGGAGATGGCGACAGAGGACGCGCGAAGTCGCGGCCTCGAGCCCGCCGATGCGGTGCGCGCCGCGCAGGTCAAGACCGGACCCGCTTCGCAGGCGATGGACGCGCTCCGAGATCAGCGAGGGTTGCCCTGGCTGGACGACCTGGCGCGCGACGTGAACCATGGGCTGCGCACCCTTAGGCGCACTCCCGTCTTCACGGCGGTCGCACTCCTGACGCTGGCATTAGGAATCGGCGCTAACACGGCTATCTTCTCGATCGTCAACGGTGTGCTCCTGCGTCCGCTCGACTATCCCAAACCGGCACAGCTGATGTTTGTGACAACGGAATTTCCGGAGCTCGGATTGACGAGGAACCCGCTCTCGGTACAGGAGTATTTGGAGTTCCGGCAGATCAATCAGTCATTTGCTGCGATCGGGGCGTACAGAACCACGGGCGGAGCTTACGCAACCGGCGAGGTCAACCTCACGGCGGGCGGTCGACCTCTCCGGGTGCGGTCGATATCTGTCGACGCCGGTCTGCTCAGCACGCTTGGCGTTCAGCCGGCACAGGGACGCCTCTTCACCGCGGAAGAAACCAGTCGTGCCGGGGGGTTGGCGCCACCGCTCGCGATTATTTCGTACGAGTTGTGGCAATCGGTCTTTGGAGGACAGCCACTCGTCGGACAGACCGTGGATGTCGACGGTCGGCGGCACGAAATCGTCGGGATCATGCCATCCGGCGCCGACGTCATGGACAACCACACGGCAATCTGGTTGCCGCTCGGCCTCCCTGCGGCTATTCGTCAGAACCGCGGCTTCCACATCATGAATGTCGTCGGGCGATTGAAAGACGGCGTCACCCCGCACGCGGCGCAGACGGAACTCAACGCACTCCTCGAGAACTGGGACGAGCGTACCGGCTCGTCGAGCCATGTTCCGACCAGTCGGCCAGCGGGCGCGGCAGACCACACGCTTCGGATCGAGCCGGTGCAGGACGCGATTGTTGGCGATGCCCGTCGTTCGATCTGGATAATGCAAGTCGCTGTCGGGTTCTTCCTGTTGATCGCGTGCGCGAATCTTGCGAACCTGCTGATGGCTCGAGCCGAGTCACGCCGCCGTGAATTTGCCGTGCGCGCGGCTCTTGGCGCCAGCCGAAGCCGGCTGCTCCGCCAGACGATGACCGAAGGAGTCATGCTGTGCGTTGCCGGCGGCATGCTGGGCCTGTGGCTTGCCCGTGTCGCCGTCCAGGCGCTGATCCGCGCGTACCCGACCAGCGTGCCACGGCTGAGTGAAATCAACATCGACCTCTTCGTCCTGCTCTTTGCGTTCGGTGTGTCACTTGCGACAGGCGTGCTCTTCGGCCTTGCGCCCGCCGCGCAGGGACGACTTCGTGATCTCGCGACTGCGTTGAAGGTGGGCGGAGGCCGAGCGGCCGACGGCGGTGGACGCCATCATATCCGTCGTGCACTCGTGGTGGTGGAAGTCGCGCTGGCGGTGATGCTCGTCATTGGCGCGGGTTTGCTGATCCGAACGGTCTACAACCTCACGAGCGTCGATGCGGGATTCGATCGATCGCGCCTGGTGACGTTCTCGATGACGCTGGCAGAACCATACGACCCCGACACGCGCGGTCCGGCCTATCAACGCCTTGTCGATAAGCTGCGGGTTGCACCAGGTGTGCTGGGGGCCGCCGTCATGTCGGGTTTGCCGCCGAATCGATCTCCAGAGGCCATCCCTACCCGCATCGAGAACTACACCGCCTCTGACGGCAGCGCCGTTGAGATCGTCGACTACTACCAATTCGTCATGGGCGACTATTTCGAGACGATGGGCGTGCCGATTGTCGCCGGCCGCAGCTTCGAACCCGCCGATGCAGCGTCACCAGGCAGGGGTGTCATCGTCAACGAAACGCTGGCGAACCGGGTCTGGAAAGGGCGTAACCCGATTGGGCAACGTGTGCGGCCCAACCTCAGTGCCGCGATTGGCTTTGGCGACGACTCCTGGCATACGGTGATTGGCGTGGCGAAGGACGTCAAGCAGGGCGGCGTCGAAAAAAAGACGGGAACCGAACTCTACGTGTCCCTCGACCAGCTTGCGATGGCCGCGCCGACGATGAACGTGGTGCTGCGGACGATCCTCCCGCCCGCCGCCTTGTCACGGACTCTCGAGCGACTCGTACGGGAAGTAGATCCCGCCGTTCCCATCGTGCGTCTTCGCGACATGGAATCGGTATTCGCGGAATCGATTCGCCGGCCGAGGCTCCTGGCGCAGCTGCTGGGTGCGTTCGCCGGGCTGGCGCTGCTTCTTGCGGCCGTCGGCACTTACGGTGTTCTTTCCTATATGGCGACGGAGCGCCGGCGTGAGATCGGCATCCGCATCGCGCTCGGAGCGGGCCGTTCCAGCGTACTCGCGCTGGTGGTGAAGCAGGGTCTTCAACTCACCATCATCGGCGTCGTCGTTGGACTAGCAGGTGCGCTTGAACTGAATCGGCTGATTGCATCAGTGTTGTTCGGCGTCCAGCCGACGGATCCCACAACGTTGGCGGCCGTGATTATGACGATAACTCTGGTTGCGGCCGGGGCGTGCTGGCTGCCGGCGTGGCGAGCGTCGCGGCTGGACCCTAACGTGGTGCTCAAAGGCGACTAGCGTCGTCCACGCCAATCAGGCATCGTATCGAAACGCCTGCACCCGTCTGAGCCATTTGCCAATCTGGTTCCCACTCGCGAAATTTAGGCTCACCAGATCTCGCGTTGCAGAATCTGGTCTCGCATTCGACCAGAGGCAGTTTGGCTTCCGCCGAGACGCTCACTTGGGCGTCAACTACCGAGGCCCCAGCGCGATCGCAGCGACGAATGGGAATCGCCGATCGCCCTGGCACGAGAAAACGGCCCATGATGATTCAGGAAGCGGCCGCCTCCGAAGCATTGTGGATCCGCTGGGCGCGTCTGACCGGCGTGCGCGTTTGCGCGGCCTGTCGCCAGTGTGTTAGGTTACATGTAACCTGAGGCTTCGCTGTGCCACCGACCGCTCGATCGACATCACGCGATAAAGTCCGGGCGCATCGCGCCCGACTGCGTATGGCCGGGCTGCGGCCCGTTCAGATCTGGGTCCCGGATGTGCGTGCGAAGTCCTTTGCCCGGGCCGCACACCGCCAGTCACTGGCGGTAGCGAAGAGTCCTCACGCCAGACGGGACCAGGCGTTCGTCGATGCAATTGCTGCGTGGAATGAAGAATGAAACGTGGTGAGATCTGGACGGTCGCGGGCGGAGCGGCCTATTCAGGCAAACCACGACCCGCGGTCATCGTCCAGGACGATCGATTCGACGCGAATGACTCGATCGTCGTCTGCCCGTTGACAACCGACCCAACCACGGCGCCGTTCTTCAGGCTTCCCGTTCGGCCCGGCCCACAGAGTGGATTGCGTTCGCCATGCCGGTTGATGGTCGACAAGGTGACGGCCGTGCCGAGGAAGCGGCTCGGAACGCTCATCGGGTCGCTAACCTCCGTCGAAATGCGAGCGCTCAACCGTGCGCTCTTCGTCTTTCTTGGTCTGTCCGAAACCGAGCGGGAAGCGACATAGCGGTCACGCTGCACCGCTCACGTCCCGGCGATTCATGATCGCCAGACCGGTCTGGTTCGGGTACTGACGCGAAAGAGTATTGTGCTTCCTGAGGAGGCCCATGCGAACGCGAATCGCTCTGCTATAGCTCGTCTTTTGCGCCGCGGCTTTTCCGGCGCACGCCCAGAACCTCTCGCCGCAACAGCGGCAGGCAATCCTCGACTATCAGCTCACACTCGCGGGTGGGCAAATGTCGCGTTCGCGAAGGCGAACCTCGCTCAGCTCAAACCGAAACTGGATGCGGCCGACGGCATTCGCCGCTGAGCATGAATGGTCTGCGGCTCTGCTCTCCTGCGATCAGGTTCGGCTGGTTGGCAACTCCGGCGGACGGGCGTCGTCAGGCATATTTGTTCCCACGCGGGAGAACGCTCCTTCGATTAGTACGTTGGGAACGCCGGGATGACTTCAGGCAGAATAAAGCGCTTCGATACTTCCGTTCATGGATGCCAAGGAACGCCCGGACACGCAGGACGCGGCCTCGGCGCGCGACGCGATCCAGCTGACCCCTGGCTCGCGGCTGGGGCCGTATACGATTCTCAGCCTCTTGGGAGCTGGCGGCATGGGCCAGGTCTACAAGGCTTTTGATCCTCGGTTACACCGTGAAATCGCCATCAAGATTGCTGCGGAGCGCTTCAGCGAGCGATTCGACCGCGAGGTTCGAGC
>Ga0207659_10000572_pt1 | contig 22112 bp, 23 predicted proteins | sample KBSM43metaG_FD_184330 | JGI IMG/M metagenome (GOLD analysis project Ga0207659, IMG submission 184330) | Miscanthus rhizosphere microbial communities from Kellogg Biological Station, Michigan, USA - KBS M4-3 metaG (SPAdes) (version 2) | ecosystem: Host-associated > Plants > Roots > Rhizosphere >...
GAAGGTCATTGGGCGCGCGATAGAGTCGATCGAACCGGAAACCCGACACGCGGCGGTGCGCGGCTTTCCAACCGATCCCGGCGCGATCACGACGAACCGCGACCCGCCCGACGCAAGCGAAACGACCCGCCAAAGCGGCCGTAACGGGAAGCCTGCTCGAGTTACCGGGCTCGGCGTCGCGCGAATCCGATGCCTGCGATTCCGGCAGCGAGCAGCGCGCGCGTCGCGGGTTCGGGGACCGCTGCGGCTGCGGCAAACGCAATACCGCCGCTATTGCCTGCTTCGCTCCCCCATGTGAACCCCCGATATTGTTGAACTGGCGTTCCAAGCAAGCCATGAGCCAGTCCTCAATTGAACATCAATTCAACAACTTGCAGGTCGTCACTTCACCAAGACATTTGAATCTTGTAAGGGCTACCGACAGGCAACTCCGGTCGCGACGATCCGTCACGACGTGGTTCGCTGACGTTGGTCGTGACAACGATGGGACGGAAAGAACGCGTTCGCAACAGCGTCAGCGTGAACGTAACCGTCGAGCAGCAGCCGCGGAAGCTGTTCGCGGAAATCGGCCCGCGCTCGATTGCCGCGCAACGCGCGAGCGTCGTCAGCCGGCCGCGGCTCAAAACAGACTCGAACGATCGGAGAAGCGACGCGATGGCGTACGTTACCGCCCGACGAACGCCGCCGAACTTACTTTGCCGTCGAGCGGGCCGAGATCGTTGTAGCGGCCGGGGCCGAAGTCACGACAGTTGCCCTGCATGCGTGCGTCGGTGCAAAGGCGCCACACGGCGCGGCGCACGATCGCCGCATCGACGCGATCGTTGAAGCCGACGTTCTCGAAATTCGGCGCATTCTTGTTCAGCGTGATCGAACGACCACCGAACTCGCGGCGCTCGAAGACCTGACTGCTCGGGGAACCATTGCAACCCGCGCCCGGCGGAAACGGCCCTGATTCGGCGGAGGAACGGGTTCGTCGTCATACCCCCCGCACAGCGTAATTTCCGCGGCCATCGCCGCGCTTGCCGACATTGCGCAAATCGCACCCATTAGCAGTGCAAACATTCGCGATTGCACTGAGTTGCTCGTGATTGTCGCGATCAATTGCGCCTGAAATCGAGTGTACGCCGGGCATTCGCGACGTTCGTAAGCGTCGGCGGTTGGCATGCCAATCGCGTTAAGCTAAAATGCGCAGCGTTTGCAGGCGCGTAGCTCAGCTGGTTAGAGCACCACCTTGACATGGTGGGGGTCGTTGGTTCGAGTCCAATCGCGCCTACCAATTCTTCTTGCATCACGACGTCGATGGCGACGAAGGCATGGTTATGACACCGCGAACGCGTGGAGGATCGGCGTAGCCAGACGCGGTGCCTGCTCGCGCTGACGGTTTGCTGTCCGTCCCGATGAAGAGTGCGGCCCCGCCGCACTTTTTCATTTCAGCGACCGGTTGATCGTTGCGGGCCCGATGCGGGCGCGCGGGAATCCGGTTCTCGTACGAGAGGTCGTCATGCCGAAGATTCGATTGCCCGACGGTACCGTCAAGCCCTTCGACGGTCCGGTCACCGTTGCCGAACTCGCAGCGTCCATCGGACCTGGTCTCGCGAAAGCAGCACTTGCCGGCAAGGTCGATGGCAAGGTCGTGGACACGTCGCACGTGATCGATAGCGACGCCGCCGTGGCGATTGTCACCGAGCGCGACACCGAAGGCCTCGACGTGATCCGCCATTCGACGGCGCACCTGCTCGCCTATGCGGTGAAGGAACTGTTCCCCGACGCGCAGGTCACGATCGGCCCCGTTATCGAGGACGGCTTCTACTACGATTTCGCGTTCAAGCGACCGTTCACGCCCGAAGACCTCGAGGCGATCGAACGCAAGATGAGCGAGCTCGTGAAAAAGAACGAACCCGTTACGCGGTCGCTGATGGCGCGCGACGAGGCGGTGCGCTATTTCCAGTCGCTCGGCGAGCACTACAAAGCCGAGATCATCGCGTCGATTCCGTCCGACGAGCCAATATCGCTGTACGCCGAGGGCAAGTTCGTCGACCTTTGCCGCGGTCCGCACGTACCGTCCACCGGGCGCCTGAAGGTCTTCAAGCTGATGAAGGTCGCCGGCGCGTACTGGCGCGGCGACTCGCGCAACGAGATGCTGCAGCGGATCTACGGCACCGCGTGGACGAAGAAGGAGGATCTCGACGCGTACCTGATGCGCATCGAGGAAGCGGAAAAGCGCGACCACCGCAAGCTCGGCCGGCAGCTCGACCTCTTCCACCTGCAGGACGAGGCGCCGGGCATGGTGTTCTGGCATCCGAAGGGCTGGTCGATCTGGCAGCAGGTCGAGCAGTACATGCGGGGCGTCTATCGCGCCAGCGGTTACCAGGAAGTGCGTTGTCCGCAGATCCTCGACCGCTCTCTATGGGAGCGCTCGGGGCATTGGGAGAATTTCAAGGACAACATGTTCACGACCGAGTCGGAGAAGCGCGACCTGGCGATCAAGCCGATGAACTGTCCCGGTCACGTGCAAATCTACAACACCGGGCTGCGCAGCTATCGCGACCTCCCATTGCGCTACGGCGAGTTCGGCGCTTGCCACCGCAACGAGCCTTCCGGCGCGCTGCACGGGCTCATGCGCGTGCGTGGATTCACGCAGGACGACGGCCACATCTTCTGCACCGAGGAACAGATCGAGCCCGAGGTGACCGCGTTCAACAATGTGGCGCTCGGCGTCTATCGCGTGTTCGGCTTCGACGCGATCACGATCAAGCTCGCGCTGCGTCCGGACAAGCGGCTCGGCGACGACGCCACTTGGGACCGCGCTGAGCACGCGCTGCGCGACGCGTTGCGTGCCTGCGGCGTCGATTGGACCGAGTTGCCCGGCGAGGGTGCGTTCTACGGCCCCAAGATCGAGTACCACCTCAAGGACTCGATCGGCCGCTCGTGGCAATGCGGAACCATGCAGGTGGATTTCCAGATGCCTGGGCGGCTGGGCGCCGAATACGTGGCGGCCGACGACACCCGGCATACGCCGGTCATGCTTCACCGCGCGATCGTCGGCTCGCTCGAGCGGTTCATCGGCATCCTGATCGAACACCACGCCGGCGCGATGCCGCTGTGGCTCGCCCCCGTCCAGGCGGTGGTACTGACGATTGCCGACCGCCACCACGATTACGCCGTGCGGGTGGCGGACGCACTCAGGGCCGGCGGCCTGCGCGTGGCGACCGATTTGCGCAATGAGAAAATAACCTATAAAATTCGAGAACATAGCCTTCAAAAGCTACCCTATCAGTTGATCGTCGGCGATAAGGAGCAGGAGGCTTCCACGGTGGCTGTGCGCAATCGTGGCGGTGAGGATCTGGGCTCGATGCCCGTCGCGTCCTTGCTGGAGCGCTTCCTGCGCGAAGCGCAACCCGAGAAAGGCCTTCAGTAGTCAGGCCTTTTCTTTTTTGAACGTTATGGAGATTGCACAATAGCTCTTGACAAGCAGCAACAGCGACTGAACGGCGAAATCAATGCCCCCGAGATTCGACTCGTGGGCGTGGACGGCGAGCAGCTCGGCATCGTGTCGTTGGTCGATGCGATCGCCAAGGCGGAAGCGGCGGAGCTCGACCTGGTCGAGATCGCCCCGACGGCCAAGCCCCCGGTGTGCCGGATCATGGATTACGGCAAGTTCAAGTACCGGGAAGCGAAGAAGCAGCACGAAGCGAAGCTCAAGCTGAAGCAGATCCAGGTCAAGGAAGTGAAGTTCAGGCCTGGAACGGACGAAGGCGATTACAAGATCAAGCTTCGCAATCTCACCCGGTTCCTGTCCGAAGGTGACAAGGCCAAGGTGACGCTGCGGTTTCGCGGTCGCGAGATGGCGCATCAGGAATTCGGTGTCCGCCTGCTCGAGCGGATCCGCGGCGATCTCGAACCGGTTGCGATCGTCGAACAGTTTCCGAGACTCGAGGGACGGCAAATGGTGATGCTGCTGGCCCCGAAGAAGACGTTGCCGAAAACGCATCACCCGGACAAGCCCGAAGACGGTGCGCCACAGGGCGCAAAAGCCTCTCCGAAGCCGGAGAGCACCGCGGTGGGCAGCAAATAAAGGAACGGCATCATGCCGAAAATGAAAACCAAGTCGGGCGCTAAGAAACGCTTCCGCGTTCGCGGAAACGGTTCGATCAAGCGCTCGCAGGCGTTCAAGCGCCACATCCTCACCAAGAGGACCACCAAGAACAAGCGGCAGTTGCGCGGCTCGACGAGCGTCCATGCGACGAACGCCAACGCCGTCGCAGCGATGCTGCCGTACGCGTAAGGAGCCGCCATGCCAAGAGTCAAACGTGGCGTAACCGCGCGCGCGCGGCACAAGAAGGTCATCGAGCAGGCCAAGGGTTATCGCGGCCGGCGCAAGAACGTCTATCGCATCGCCAAGGAAGCGGTGATGAAGGCCGGTCAGTATCAGTATCGCGACCGGCGGCAGAAGAAGCGCGAGTTCCGCGCGCTGTGGATCGCCCGTATCAACGCGGCTGTCCGCGAGCTCGGCCTCACGTACAGCGCGTTCATGAATGGCTTGAAGAAAGCATCGATCGACATCGATCGCAAAGTGCTTGCCGACCTCGCCGTGCACGACAAGGCTGCGTTCGGCAAGATCGCGGAGCAGGCGAAGACGTCGTTGACGTAGAACAGGAACGTACCCCCGCTTCGCCCGACCGGAACGCTTCGGATCGCGGCACGATTCCAAGCGGAACGGTGACGGGCGAAGGGAGGCGCGAGTTGCCTCCCTTTTTTGTCGCAGAGCATCAGTGCAGCGCCAATGGAAGATCTGTCCCGCATCGTCGACGAGGCAATGGCTGATTTCGCGGCGTGCGCGGATTCGGTTGCGCTCGAAAACGCGAAAGCTCGCTACCTCGGCAAGGCGGGCGCACTCACTACGCAGCTGAAATCGCTCGGCAAGTTGCCGGCGACGGAGCGCGCAACCGCGGGGGCGCGGATCAACGCGGCGAAGACGCGCCTCGAGGATGCGCTCACGTTGCGCCGCTTGGCACTTGCGGACGCGAAGCTCGCGGCCCAGCTCGCCGCCGATGCGCTCGACGTGTCGCTGCCTGGCCGCGGGCGCAATGTTGGCGGCCTGCATCCGCTGACGCGCACGCTCGAACGCATCGAAACGCTGTTTCGCGCGCTCGGCTTCGACGTCGCCGACGGTCCGGAGATCGAAGACGACTTCCACAACTTCACCGCGCTCAACACGCCCGAGAATCACCCGGCGCGATCGATGCACGACACGTTCTACGTCGAAGGCGGCATGGTGCTGCGCACGCATACCTCGCCGATCCAGATTCGCTGGATGGAAACGCATGCGCCGCCCATTCGCATCATTGCGCCGGGTCGCGTGTACCGCGTCGACAGCGACGCGACGCATTCGCCGATGTTCCACCAGGTCGAAGGCCTGTGGATCGCCGACGACGTTTCGTTCGCCGATCTGAAAAGCGTGTTCAGCGAGTTCCTGCGCAACTTCTTCGAGCGCGACGACGTGACGCTGCGGTTTCGTCCGTCGTTCTTCCCATTCACCGAACCGTCGGCGGAAATCGACATGCGCTTCGGCGATGGCGGCTGGCTCGAGATCGCCGGTGCGGGCCAGGTGCATCCCAACGTGCTGCGCGCGGTGAATATCGATCCCGAGCGCTGGCAGGGCTTTGCGTTCGGCATGGGGCCTGATCGGCTCGCGATGCTCCGCTACGGCGTGGACGACCTGCGCCTCTTCTACGAGAACGATCTCCGCTTCCTGCGGCAATTCGCGTAAATGCAATTCTCCGAAGCCTGGCTGCGCGCGTTCGTCGATCCGCCGATCGACACCGCCGCGCTGTGCGACAAGCTGACGATGGCGGGCTTCGAGGTCGAGAACGTCGCACCCGCCGCACCGCCGTTCGCGAATGTCGTCGTCGGCGAGATCGTCAGCGTTGCGCCGCACCCTGAGGCGGACCGCCTGCGGGTGTGCTCGGTCAACGTCGGACACCGTGATTTGCTGCAAATCGTCTGCGGCGCGCCGAACGCCGCGGCCGGCATGCGCGTTCCATGCGCCCTCGAAGGCGCGGTGCTGCCCGGCGGCCAGCCGATCCGTCGCGCGACGATGCGCGGCGTCGAATCGCAGGGGATGCTGTGCTCGGCGCGTGAGCTCGGATTGTCCGACGACGCGAGCGGGCTCCTCGCGCTTTCGGCAGACGCGCCGCTCGGTCGAGATCTCCGCGAAGCGCTCGCGCTCGACGATGCGCTGATCACGATCAAGCTCACCCCCAATCGTCCGGATTGCCTGTCGCTCACCGGTGTTGCGCGCGAAGTTGCCGCGATAACCGGTGCGCCGCTGTCGCTGCCGAACGTCGTCATGGTGCCGGTGACGGGGGCCACGACGCGCAACGTGCGGATCGAGGACGCCCAGGCCTGCCCCCGTTTCGCGGCGCGGGTCATTGACGGCATCGACGCGCGTGCGCCAACGCCTGCGTGGATGAAGTCGCGAATCGAACGCTGCGGGATTCGTTCGATCTCCGCAATCGTCGACATCACCAATTACGTGATGCTCGAGCTGGGCCAGCCGCTGCACGCGTACGACAACCGATTGCTCGAAGGCGATGTCGTGGTGCGCTTCGCGCATCCGGGCGAGACGCTGACGCTGCTCAATGGCCAGGTGCTGGCGCTCGAACCGGATCTGCTGCTCGTCTGCGACACCGTGAAGCCACTCGGCCTCGCCGGCATCATGGGCGGCGAGCATTCGGGCATCGCCGACGACACGACGAGCGTTTTTCTCGAAGGTGCGTTCTGGAATCCCGCGGTGATCCAGGGCAAGATGCGCCGCCTCGGCTTCCAGAGCGACGCCGGCTACCGCTTCGAGCGTGGCGTTGACTTCGATCTCGGCCCGCGTGCCGTGGAGCGCGCGACGCAACTGATCCTCGAAATCTGCGGCGGCCGCGCCGGCCCGCTGACCGATGCGATCGGCACGCTTCCAGCGCGTCCTCCCGTGCGGCTGCGTAGTGCGCGCGTTACGAAACTGCTCGGCATCGCCGTAGCGCCGGATGCGATCGCCGATATCTTCACGCGACTGCGCCTGCCCTACGTGCGAAGCGGCGACGACTTCACCGTCACGCCGCCGTCGTACCGGTTCGACATCGCCATCGAGGAGGACCTCGTCGAGGAGGTCGCGCGCATTTACGGCTACGACGAGATTCCCGAGACGCCGCGCCCGCACGTGCAAACGATGCTGCCGTCGCCCGATGCACGGCGCAGCGCGTTCGCGTTGCGCCGCATGCTCGCCGCTCGCGACTGGCAGGAAATCATCACGTTCAGCTTCGTCGCTGTCGGCGACGAGCTTGCGCTCGACCCGGCGGGCAAACCCCTCGCAGTGCTGAACCCCATCGCCGCCCATCTTGACGCGATGCGCACGACACTGCTGCCCGGCCTCATCGGCGTGTTGCAGACCAATCTGAAACGCAAGGTGTCGCGCGTTCGCGTGTTCGAGGTCGGTCGCGTCTTCGAACGGGATGGATTCGCGCAGCCGCTGCGCATCGGTGGCCTCGCATTCGGATCCAGCGCGCCCGAGCAATGGGGGGAGCGCACGCGCGTCGTCGATCTGTTCGACGTCAAGGGCGATCTCGAAGCGCTTGCCGCGCCGCTGTCGATCGCCACGACCAAGAAGATGCTGCCGTGGCTGCACCCCGGCCGCAGCGCGTCGGTGAGCGTGAATGGCGTACCGTCGGGGTGGTTGGGCGAACTGCATCCGCGCCTCGTGCGCCATTTCGATCTGCCCACCGCGCCGAGCGTTTTCGAGCTCGACCTCGCAGCGCTGACGACAGTACCGTTACCCGACGCTCGCATGGTCTCCCGGCTTCCGTCATTGCGACGAGATATCGCCATAGTTGTCAATGAAAACATCGAAGTAGCAGAACTACTTAATGTTGTTAGAGAGCTTAAGCAACCTGAAGTGGAGATGTTCGACGTTTTCGACGTCTACCGCGGCCACGAGCTGCCGAACGGCAGGAAAAGCGTTGCGATTCTTGTGGTTATGCGGAATACTGAACGTACTTTGACCGACTCCGACGGCGATCGCATCGTGGGGCAGATTCTCACGGTACTTGCAGACCGGTTCGGTGCCACCTTGAGATCGCAGACCTCCCCATGACGCTGACCAAAGCCGAGCTGGCCGACCTTCTATTCGAACAGCTGGGACTCAACAAGCGCGAGGCCAAGGACATGGTCGAGCGTTTCTTCGAAGAGATCCGGACGGCGCTCGAGGAGGGCCGCAGCGTCAAGCTGTCGGGATTCGGCAATTTCCAGCTGCGCGAAAAGCCTCAGCGACCCGGCCGCAATCCCAAGACCGGCCAGGAGATCCCGATCACCGCCCGCCGCGTCGTCACGTTCCACGCTAGCCAGAAGTTGAAGGCCATGGTCGAAGCGGCGAACCATGCCCGAAGCCAACCGAGCTAAGGCTGCCCTGCCCCCGATACCCGCCAAACGGTATTTCACGATTGGCGAGGTAAGCGACTTGTGCGCAGTGAAGCCGCACGTGCTTCGCTACTGGGAGCAGGAGTTCTCGCAACTCAAGCCCGTCAAGCGACGCGGCAACCGCCGCTACTATCAGCATCACGAAGTGTTGTTGATCCGGCGCATCCGCGATTTGCTGTACGAGCAGGGATTCACGATCAACGGTGCCCGGCACCGGCTCGATTCCGAAGGCGTCGAGCCGCGCGCGGCCGCGCGTGCGACGAGTCCGTCGACGGCCATCGCACCCGCTTCGGCGACGCGCGCGCTCGATGTAGCGACGCTGCGTCTCGAGCTCGAGGAAATCCGCCAGCTGCTGACGCCCGATCGCTGAGCGACCGGTATAATCATAGTCACGTCGGGGCGTAGCGCAGCCTGGTAGCGCACCTGCATGGGGTGCAGGGGGTCGGAAGTTCGAATCTTCTCGCCCCGACCATAATCAAATACTTAGAGAGACGAAACGGCAGAGCTGCCTAATTTTTGGCGGCCTGCCTAACTCTCCTCTTCACGAACGAGTCCGAGCTAGAGCAGGCGCTGGAAGAGGCAAGGCTAACTGATGCGCCAGAGATAGAACCACTGCGCGGCGTTGCGTACAACGACGTAGCAATCGAGTGCGATCGCCCGGACATGGTCGCCCCACTGCGACCGATTCAGCGCCTGTTAGCGATGTTCGCTTAACGCACGTGACCGCCGTAGCGATAGTCATCGCACGCTTCGCGCGCTATTGTCCCGGGCGAGATCTATCTACCGGTTGGGCAAGCCGGCCGATGATCGGTGACGCGCTCGCTTGATCGGGCGATGCGGCGCATCACCACGGTCCGCTATTCGTTGCCGGGACGTTGCCGCTGCAGGTAGAGGAAGAAGCGACCGTTACCGTCGGAATGCTCAAGCCATGTCCGTTCGTATCCAGCGGCGGCTCCGACAGGTCTGGCCGGTTGAACAAACTGAGCTGCGCAATCAACAACGCATCGATCGCGCTGATCAGCCGTCGCTCGCCCGGTTCGGCGTTCGGCGACATCAACGACTTTCCGCTGATATGCGGTCCTTGATTCACGAAGATGTCGATGCCTGCGTAAGGGCGTAGCGGCGTCACCTTCAACGGACCGGTGGTCCCAGGAAGCTGGACATTGAAGCCGCTGTAGTCGTAATCGAGTCCCAGCGCATGTCCGATCTCATGCATCGCAAGCTGCAGGAGGTCGATGCGGTTGATGGCGTCGCCCGTCGGCTCGCTGAAGATCCGTCCGGCATTCAGCCATCCTGCGTCCGTGCTGATGCTGTACGAGGTATAGTCAAGAAATTCGGAATTGTCCCGTGGCGTCGGATCGGCAAAGAATCCGGCGATGTCTTTCGGGAAGCCCAAAGCCGTGTTGAAGATGATGCAGGAATGCGTCATCCGCGACGGGTTGCCACCTTCGCCGACCAAGTGTTCCTGCGCAAAGAACGTAGGGTCGCGAAGGGCATCCCAGCCGAATTCGATCTTGAGCTTCCAGTTACCGTTGCCGGTCTTCAACGCGCGTTCCCAGTTTTCGGCCGCGACCTGCATGATCTCCCGCAACTCCCCGCCCCCGGCTACGTAGAAGGGTGGTGGCTTGTCGATGTAGACGAGGTCGATCTTCAGTCCGGCGGACGCCGGCTGTGCAACACCGAGTGCCACGGCGCAGGCCAACGCGAGGCCCGCAATCTTGCGTGCTTTCATGTCTTCTCCCGAGATTTTCGCTGTCGACGCACGGGCCGCAGACGATGTAAGCGCCAACGCGGTCGCACGACAAGCGCGCAGCATAGTGCCGAGGCCCATTCATGGCCGCACCGCCCGTCGGAAAATTGCCTTGAGCGTGTGTCAAAGATTGCGTCGCGCTACGTCGGAATGCGTTCGCGCGATAGTCGTTGCACGCTTCGCCCCGATCGCCGCATCGTGCGCCAATGCCCCGCCTCGAACTCTTCCCCTTCCGCTACCGCGATCGACTGACAGGCAAGTGGGTCAAGGCGCGCTACGTTGCCGAGCGGCACGAGATCGCGGCGCGTTACGCCGAGTGGGAGATCATCGGTTCGCCGGAGATCCGCGACGTCGATCCGAATGAGCGCTATTTCGTCGAAAAGCCAACATCGCGATGCTCGGCGGAGCAGGAGCGTTGAGGGGATCGTCGCGAAGCGGGTCGACGCGCCGACGGAGGGGGAGCTTTTCTGTGCGAACCGGTCAAGCGCGCGGGCTTGTGCCCATCTGCCATGCCAGTGCAGGTGTAGCATGGGATGCACTGAGGAGAATCGTATGACATTGTCGCTGCCGCTCCGCGGGTTCACCGTGCTCGTCGTCGAAGACGACCATCTAACGCTCAAGGCATTCTCGCAGGTCATCGCCCAAGTCTTCGGCTGCACTGTCCTAAGCGCATCATCCGGGGAAGCGCTCTCCGAGTGATTGCGTCCGGCGAAACTCGACCTACTTTTTTCTGATGTCGTCACGCCGGAAATGGACGGCTTGACACTGGCGCGCCTCGTGCGCGCCCAATTGGCGGCACACCGCAGCGTGATAACGTAAGGCGACGTTCTGCGGCGTCAATGACTGTACCGAAGTGCGAACGGCCGCTGAGCGAGAGTCGGGTCGGCCCATGCGAAGACTGAAGCGCGCCGACCTTCCGGTCGACACCACCGCGCTCGCGCGCTTTCTGATCGGCAAGACGCTCGTGCGCGACACTCCCGACGGCCGCACGAGGGGACGCATCGTCGAAGTCGAGGCCTACGTGCCCGGCGACGCCAGCGGTCACGCCTACGTCGGTGTAACGCCTCGCAACCGCTCGCTGTTTCTGCGCCGCGGGCATGCCTACGTCTACTTGATATACGGCATGCATTTTTGCGTCAACGTGTCGGGCGAGCGCCCCGGCATTGGCGCCGGCGTGCTCCTGCGCGCGCTAGAGCCGATCGAGGGCGTGGAAATCATGCAGGCACGACGTCGCACGCATCGTCTAACCGAGCTTGCACGCGGGCCCGGTCGCCTGGCGGAAGCGATGGCCATCGACCGCAGCCTCGACGGCATTGACCTGTGCTCGCGCAGCCCGTTATGGCTCGCCACCGAGGTGCGTGCGCCGGGACGCGTCGCCACGTCGGTGCGCATCGGGATCTCGAAGGAAACGACGCGCCTCCTGCGCTTCTATGAAGCCGGCAATGCGCACGTCAGCGGACCGCCGACACTTCGGAGGTGACGCTGCGAACGCCGCACGAGCGCCACCCAGTCGCGCTTGCGCGCCTCATCAGCGGCGCGTCCGAAAAGTCCGGCACGTCCGTAGCAATCGGTGCCGGCGCAGTCGATGGGACTACGCCGGCCGCGGAGACCGGCCAATCTCGGTCGCAGTTATCGTTTTCACGTCACTTCACCGTGTAGCCGCGTCCTTCGAGACAGACGGCGCGCGCCTTTTGATACCCGGCTTGTCCCGCTTGTTGCTGCTGCGCTGCCGCCTGCTGTTGCTGGTTTGCTTGTGCAGCGTTCTGACGCCGGCTCTGCCCGCGCGCCGCGGCCGCGCCCACCGCTGCACCCGTGCCCGCGTCGCCTCCGACCACTTCGCCGACAACCGCGCCACGCGCAGCGCCGCGAACACCAGCTCCTGGCGTCGTTCCGGTCGCAGTCGTGGGCGGGGCAGCTGCCGCCGTTTGCGGTGGCGGGTTCGCGGGGTCATATTTGCTCTGCTGCACGGCCCATACGTGACACTCACCCTCGTCCTTCTTCTGTTGTTGTGGTGACTGTCCCTTCGCCGGATAGACGAACTGTTGCGCGATAGCAGACTGTGCGGAGAACGTCAACGCCGCAACCAATGCCGCTGCATGCATGGTCTTCGATTTCATGTTTTATCCTCAAACACATCTGCCGTTATCGTCGGTACCCCACCCTAACTTTACTCTAGCGCGGAAGAATTGGAACGCGCGGTCCGATCAGCTATTGATGGCGTTCTCGCCTTGGCCAATTCCGGTTCAGAATTGATCGTTGCAGCAACTGAAGCTGCCGCAGTTGCGTGAGAATGCCGTACTCGAAGCTAGCTATGCGCGCTTCCACTGGAGAAGCAAATGTTCCAACAGTCGATCCCAAGCCGCGTCGTCAGCGCCCTTCTTCTTCCATTTCTGTGCCTTGGCGTCACCGCCGGCGCCGCCCGCGCAGCGAGCGACATACCCGCCTTCAAAGCCGAGCGCTGGGTCAACTCGACGCCACTCGCCAGCGACGCGTTGCGCGGCAAGGTTGTACTCGTCGACATCTGGGAGTACACATGCATCAACTGGATTCGCACGTCTCCCTATGTCAAGGCGTGGAACCGCGACTACGGCAAGCTTGGCCTGGTCGTCATCGGCGTGCACTCGCCGGAGTTCGAGTTCGGCAAGCGGACAGAGAATATCGATCGCGGCATTCGCGACCACGGACTCACCTACCCGATCGCGCTCGACAACGACTTTGCGATCTGGCGGGCGTTGGACAACGACGCCTGGCCCGCGAAATACCTGTTCGACGCGCAAGGAAGGCTGGTGAGGCGGTGGGTCGGCGAGGGAAGCTACGCAGAAATCGAGACCGAAATACGGCGCCTGTTGGTTTCGACGAACCCGGCGACTCAGTTGCCGCCCGTCAGCCCGGAGACAACCGCATTCGCCAAGACCGGCGCGCCCTCCTACGCCGGCATCACTGCCGAGACCTACGTCGGCGCCGAGCGACGCGAGCGCGGTGCGTTCACTCTGGAAGGCGATTGGCGCACTGACCGCCAGTACGTCGAGCTGAAAAAAGGCACCGGGAAGATCGTTCTTCCGTTCAACGCCGGTGAGGTCAACCTCGTCATGCAGCCGGGACCTTCGGGAAAAGCGGCTGTCACGGTGCTGCTCGACGGAAAGCCGGTCGGCGCGGCGGCCGGCGACGACGTCAGCCCCGACGGAATCGCGCGGTTCGATCGATCGGGAATGCTTCGCCTGGTCGCGCATGCGCCACGCGGAAACCACGTTCTGACGCTGTTGGCGAGCGAGCCCGGCGTACGGGCCTACGTGTTCACCTTCGGCCCCGGATGAAACGACATTGTCTCGGCCTCACAGCGGCCATCCCCAGTGACCGCCGAGATGGGATGATCGGATACCGGAATTGCACGCATCGGAGCACTCACCGCTCCCAGCCTAATCGCGCTTGGCACTCGCGAAGACAACGAGGTTCTGGTCTGGATCGCGGATCCGCATGATGAAGTAGTCATCGGCTTCTTCGATGGGGCCGGGTTCGAGCCCGGCGTCGACCAAGCGCCCGCGCTCCCTCTCGAGCGGAAGCACACCCAACGTCAGCGTCAAACGCGCGTGCTCGCGCTGCTCGTACAACTGGACTTCCGCACTGTCGGTGAAGTGCCATTCCGCAAGGCGCAGCATCGGATGCCGACTCGCCGCGCAGCCAAACAGTTTCTCGTACCACGGCTCGCTTGTCGCCAAGTCGCGGCAGCTGACGTTTGCAAAGATTGTCGCGATACCCATTGTTGCCCTCGTGTGGCCATCGATTTTGAAGCCGGCCGGCTGGCGGATATGCTCACACCTCGATCGTTGTCAATGAGGGGCAGGCGAGTGAACGCATGGCATGCGATTGTTGCTGTTCTGGGTGCAGCGCTGCTGCTGGGCTCGCCAGCCACGGCGTCGGCGGCGCGCATTTCGTGCGAGAGTCGCGACTACCATCGCAACTACTGCCCGACCGGAAGCATCTCCTCGGCGCGGCTCGTGGTACAGCAGTCGCGCTCGGCGTGCATCCAGGGCCAGAGCTGGGGTTACGATAGGAACGGCATCTGGGTCACGCGCGGGTGCTCCGGCGAGTTTGAATACAGGTGGGCGAACGAGCCAAGGCCCGGTCCGGGTCCGGGCCGGCAGATTCTGTGCGAGAGCCAGAACTACAAGCAGCAGTTCTGCCCCAGCGATCGACGAATCGCGCGCGCGTGGCTCGTCGAGCAGCGCTCGCGATCCGAATGCGTGCAGGGACGCACGTGGGGCTACCAGGATCGCGGGATCTGGGTGTCCGCGGGATGCAGCGGACTGTTCGCAGTCGACGGTCGCGGTCGCCCGCCCGGACCGCCGCCGATCAACGCAGTCGTCTGCGAGAGTCGCGGCTATCAGCAGGCGTTTTGCCCCGTCGCGCCGTACATCGCGAGAGCGTGGCTCGTCGAGCAGCGTTCGCAATCGGAGTGCATCCAGGGTCAGACATGGGGCTTCCAACGCAACGGGATCTGGGTCAACGACGGCTGCAGCGGGCTGTTCGATTTCGAAACGCGCTAGCCGGCGGGCGCTTGTGCGCGACATGACAAAGTCGCGCGCAGCGATTCGCGCAGTGCCACGCTGCAATCAAGCGCTGTCGCGTCGCACGAACTCGAATCCGGTGTCGACGATCCTTCGGCGAATTGCCTTTCCCGCCAGTCGGTCGAGGATCAACTTGCCCGCCTGCTGGCCGATGAAGTAGCGCGGGACGCGCAGCGTCGTCAGCGACGGCACGACGCGTGCGGCGATTGCCAGGTCGTCGAAGCCCGCGAGTGCGACGCGCTCCGGGACCGCGATCTTGCGGCGCTGACATTCGAACAACGCACCGACGGCGAGCGCATCGGCCGAGCAGAACACCGCACGAACGTCGGGGTGTCGCGCGAGCAATGCGGCCATCGCCACCGCGCCCGCATCGATGTCGAGCGTCGTCTCGACACAGAGGGTGGGGTCCGGCTCGCCCCCGGCCGCCGAGATCGCCTCGTCGTAGCCGTGACGGCGATCGCGCGCGCGATCGTTGTCCGTCGGAAACGCGCCGATATACCCGACCTTCCTGTAGCCGGCCGCGAGCAGATACTCGGTCACTTCGCGCGCCGCTTTCACGTTGGAGTATCCGACGACCATGTCGATCGGATGCTTCGTCAGGTTGCCGCCCTCGACAACCGGTATCGCCGCCTGCTTGAGCATCCGGATCGTCGTGCTCGTATGCGATACGCCGGACAGGAAGATCGCATCGATGCGCCGCGACAGGAATGCGCGAACGAGCACCTCCTCCTCCGCAAGCGAAAATCCGCTTTGCCCGAGCAACAGGTGGATACCGTCGCGCGCGAGCATCTCGCTCAAGCCCTGGACGATCTCGGCGATCAGCGAATTGGTCAGCAACGGAACGACCGCGCCGACGAGACCGGACTTGTTCGAGACGAGGCCTCGCGCGACGAGGTCGGGCGTGTAACCCGTATCGGCCAGCACCTTCTCGACGCGCTCACGCGTGGCGACCGCGACCTTGTGCGGTTCCCGCAGCACGCGAACGACCGTCATCGTCGACACGTTTGCCGCGCGCGCGACATCGAGCAGCCGCGTGCGCCCGGTTGCGGCGGCCGCCGCTGCCTGGCGTGACCGACCGCCTTGGCGCCTTAACACTTGAAGTGCCTTCCGCTCGCTTGACAGCCTGGATGGAAACGCTAACATGTTAACGTTAACATCGCAACAACAAATGCACGGCGGCGATGACTTGCGAGCTGGAGGTGAATTGAGCGTCGAATGCGTTACCCGCGGCGGGGGATCGCTGTAGTGGCCGCGACTGCAATCGCACGTCGATTCCCGAACGTCACCGCGTACGTCCGCACGATGGCGCTGTTCGTCGCTTTCTGGTGGGCGCTTGCTCGCTGGACCGCCAACCCGGCGCTGCTGCCGTCGCCGTTCGCGGTCGTCGAGGCGATCATCGAGCTCGTGGCCGACGGCGAGATTTTCATGCACGCCGGCATCAGCCTCGGTCGGATGCTGCTCAGCCTCGGACTCGCGTCGCTGCTCGCAATTCCACTGGGACTCGCGATGGGCTTGCGGCGGACGCTCGACGAGCTGGTCGATCCTGTTGTCGAGTTGCTGCGGCCGATCTCCGGCATCGCCTGGATTCCGCTCGCCCTCTTCATGTTCGGCATCGGCAACGTGCTGCCGGTGTTCATCATGACGTACGCGGCATTCTTCCCGATCCTGCTCGGTACGATTGCAGGCGTGCGCAGCGTCGATCGTCGCCTCATCGACGTCGCGCGCACGATGGGCGTTGCGCGCCGGACGATCGTCGCGCGCGTCGTCGTGCCCGCCGCATTGCCGGCACTGCTCGTCGCCGTGCGCCTCGGTGTCGCGTCGTCGTGGACGGCGGTCGTTGCCGCCGAGCTGATCGGCGCACCGAGCGGCGTCGGCTACGCGGTCGAGTGGTATCGCGAGCTCCTGATGACCCCGCAGGTGATGGCGTTCATCGCGACGATCGGCGTGCTGGGCTATCTGACCGACCGCACGCTGCGTGCGCTGGCGCAACGGTTCACGCCCTGGGCCACGCAATTGGAAGGTGTCCGGTGAGCGCATGGGCGGCGCGCGCCGCACGCAGCGTTGTCTTGCCGTTGACGCTACTGGTCGTCTGGGAGGCATGGGGCGTGGCGTCCGGCAATCGCCGCACGCCAACGCCAAGTCGAGTGATCGGCGCCGCGATCGATCTCGTCACGTCGGGCGACATGATCGAGGCAATCGCGACGAGCCTCGCGCGCGTGTTCGCAGGATTCGCTAGCGCTGCGCTGATCGCGATTCCGCTCGGACTTGCGATGGGCGCCTTTCGCAGCATCGAGCGCAACGTCGACCCGCTGGTTGAAAGCTTCCGGCCGATCGCCGCGATCGCGATCCTGCCCCTGGCGATCCTGTGGCTGGGAACGGGGACGCCGGCCGCCGTGCTGATCGTCGCGTACGCCGCCTTCTTCCCGATCGTCATCCACACGATCGCCGGCGCGAAGCTCGTCAACCCGACGCTGCTGCGCGCAGCCGCGACGATGGGGCTCGGCCGCTGGAAGACAGTCCGCACCGTCATCGTTCCCAGTGCGCTGCCGTCGATCGGCGTCGGCCTGCGCATCGGGATGGGCGTTGCATGGACGGCGATCATCGCCGCCGAACTCGCCGTTGGCGCGAAGGCAGGCGGTGGCGGCTCGGGCGGGATCGGCCAGATGATGTTCGTGTTCTATGCGTACAGCATCGAACTCAACCGGATCGTCGCGTGCATGATCGCCGTCGGCATCGTCGCACTCGCACTCGATCGCGCGCTGCGCTTGGCACTTCGGTACGCGATGCCGTGGAACGCGCAATGAACGCGCCGGTGAAGCTCAGGCTCGAGAACGTCGCCAAGCGCTTCGGCAACGCCGGGGCGGCACAAACGACCGCCGTCCAGGATTTCACGCTCGACGTTCCGGCCGGCGAATTTCTCGTCATCGTCGGACCGTCGGGGTGCGGCAAGACGACGGTGCTGAACCTGCTCGCGGGACTCGAGCTGCCCACTTCAGGCACCGTTGTGCTCGACGGACGCGTGATTCGCGGACCCGGCCCGGAGCGCGGCGTGATGTTCCAGGATTACGCATTGTTCCCGTGGCACACGGTGCGCGGGAACGTCGAATTCGGCCTGCGGCACGGGCCTGCCGGCGCCGGACTCGATGCCGCCGCGCGCGCGCGGCGCGTGCACAGCACGATCGATCTCGTCGGACTCGCGGGTGCCGAGGACAAGTATCCGCACCAGCTGTCGGGCGGCATGCGGCAACGCGTCGCCCTCGCGCGGCTCGTCGCCAACGAACCCGACGTGCTGCTGATGGACGAGCCGCTTGCGGCACTCGACGCGCAGACGCGGATCATCTTGCAGGAAGAGCTGCTTCGCATCTGGGGGCAAGATCGCCCAGCGGCGGAGCGCCGCACGGTCGTATTCATCACGCACGCGATCGACGAGGCGGTATTCCTCGCGGATCGCATCGCGGTGATGACGACGCACCCCGGCCGCCTGAAGGCCGTCATCGACGTACCACTCAGCCGACCGCGCAACGACGCGACGCGGGCCCACCACGAATTCCAGGCACTCGGCCAGCACATCTGGAGCCTGATTCGCGACGAGGCGTATCGCGCGACCGTAACCTGATGTCATTCAACCGGAGGAATCGATGACTTACGAGAACCGAACCAAGCCGCTGTCACGCCGCCACTTCGTCATGGCGGCAGGTGCTACGACACTGGCGCTTGCCGCGCCGAACATCGTTCGCGCGCAGGCGCGCAAGCCGATCAAGGTCGCCGTAGGCCGGCAGCCCTGGGCCGCAGGCAATTCGCCGGTCACGCAGTACATGATCAGCAACAAGACGTTCGAGCGCTTCGCTGCCGACGCGGGTTACGACCTCACTGTCGACTATCGCGACTATCCGTCCGCGCTGCCGATGGTCGAGGCGTTCGTGTCGAAGAACCTCGACTTCGGCATGTGGGGCAACACGCCGATCGTCCGGCTCATCGCGCAGAAGCAGCCGATCCAGCTCGTGTCGGTCGGCGAAGGCCACTTCCGCTTCGTGCTGGCGACGCGCAAGGATTCGCCGATCCGCAACGTCGCGGATCTGAAGGGCAAGACGGTGGGCGCCCTGCTCGGCGGCGACCCGTACAACGTGCTGTCGCAGTGGCTGCGCTTCGAGCTCGGCAATCCGGATCCGCGCGCGCACAACATCACCGTCGTCAACACACCGACGCAGGCGCAGGCAGCCACGATCCCGACCGGAATGGATGCGGCCGTGCTGATCTACCCGGCATTCCTCAAGGCGAACGTTGAGCTCGGTACCGTCGGCATCGTCAATTCGTTCGGATACACCGAAAGCCACTACAAGGGCCCGGCCGGCGAAGGCGCCGGCATCCTGCTGCCGTCGGTCAAGCAATCGCCGTTCTATCCGGACGGCTACTACCTGCACCGCTCGTTCTGGATCGGCAGCCCGACGATCCTGCAGAGCGATCCGGCCATCGTCACTGCATTCGTTGCCGCGCAGCAGGATGCGGTCACCAAGCTTTCGGCGATGAACGGCGCCGACGTCTCGCAACTGTCGCGCAAGTATTGGGAGCTCGAGCCTGCGCTCGGCGCGAAGGTCGTCGGCGACGAAGTGCTGTTTCAGCGCGGCTGGGTGTGGCCGACCGAGGGTGACGCGCTTGCGCTGCTCGAAACGTCGAAGTTCATGGTCGAGGGCCGGATGATTCCCAAGCCGCTGGAGTGGGAGCAGGTTCGCGATGCGTTTGCGGCAAGTGCCCCTGCCGTGCGCGCGGCTTACGACAAGAGCGGTCGCGTCCCCGACCAGAAGCAGTTCGACGCGAAGGATGCGAAGGACCTGCGTGGTGCGCCGGTATGGGATCTGCAAACGTGGCGGCAACGGACGTGATGGATCGTGCACAACCAAGCGGGAGCAGCATGAACGTCGGTTTCATCGGACTGGGCACGATGGGAGCGCCGATGGCGCGCAATCTGTTGCGGAAGGGGCATCGGCTCGTCGTCGCGGACGTGCAGCCTGCAGCCGTGAGCGAGCTGACGGCTGCCGGCGCTCGCGCAGCCGCGACACCTCGCGAAGTCGCCGCCGCGAGTGACATCGTCATCACGATGCTGCCCGATGCCCCGGACGTGCTGCGCGTGGCCCTCGGCGACGACGGTGTGGTCGCGGGCATCCGGCCCGGCGCGGTCTACATCGATATGAGCACCATCGATCCGCAGACGACGCGCACGGTCGGCACAGCGATCGTCGCCAAAGGCGCGGCCATGATCGACAGCCCCGTCGGCAAGACGGCAGACGCCGCTGTCGCCGGAACGTTGACGCTGATGGTCGGCGGCGACGCCGAGGTCGTCGCGCGGTGCCGGCCGGTGCTCGATTGCATGGGCACCGACTTCTTTCACTGCGGGCAGCTTGGCGCCGGTCAGACGATGAAACTCGTCAACAACCTGCTCGCCACTGCAGTGTCGGAAGCGTCGATCGAGGCGCTCGTAACCGGCGTCAAGGCGGGGCTCGCGCTCGAAACGATGATGAGCGTGCTCGGCACGACAATGGCGTGGAACAACGCGCTGGCAATCGCGTTGCCCAAGCGACCGCTTGCCGGCGACTTCGCCCCCGGTTTCATGATGAAGCTCGCGCAGAAGGATTGCCGGCTCGCGCTGAAGATGGTGGAGGAACTCGGTGTGGCCGCGCCCGTCGGCAAGGCCGCGCTGGCAAGCCTCGACGAAGGCGTGCGGCGCGGGCTGCAGGATCACGACGTCGGTGCGCTGCTGAAGCTGCGCGAAGAGGCCGCGGGCGTCGAAGTCCGCACGGCGAAGGCGTGACCGCCGCGGCGACCCAACGCGGCTGGCGGCAAGCGTGAGCTTCGACCCTGCGGCCACGCGGCGCATCGGGCAGCGCGACGTCGACGTTTCGTTGCTCGGCGTCGGCACCGCGCCGTTCGGCAGCACGGTGCGCGAGGATTCGGACGAATCGATCGCCGCGGCGTTCTCGCGGCTGTACGACTCCGGCCTGCGCTACTTCGACACGGCACCGTTTTATGGTCTCGGCGTTGCCGAGCATCGACTGGGTGCAAGCCTGCGGCGCATCGACCGCCGCTCCACCACCCTCTCGACGAAGATTGGCCGGCTGCTGCAGCCGGTCAGCGGCGGCACGGCACCCGGTGTGGGCGGCGGCGCATCGCCGTTCGAAGTTGCGTTCGATTACAGCTACGACGGGACGATGCGCTCGCTCGAGCACAGCCTGCAGCGGCTGGGCACGAACAGGATCGACATCGTGCTGATCCACGATGTCAACCGGCGCTGGCAGGGCGACCAGGTGGAAACGCGGTATGCCGAGGCGATGGCGGGCGCGCATCGCGCGCTCGTCGACCTGCGCGCGCAAGGAACCATCAAGGCGTTCGGCGTCGGCGTCAACGACTGGAGCATCCTGCTGCGCTTTGCGGCCGATGGCGACTTCGACTGCTTCATGCTGGCGGGACGCTACACGCTGCTCGATCACACCGCGCTCGACACGTTCATGCCCGATTGCGAGCGCCGCGGAATCTCGGTGCTGATGGCGGCACCCTTCAACTCGGGCATCCTCGCCACTGGCGCGCGACCGGGCGCGACCTACTTCTACACCGGCGCCGACGCCGAGATCATGGCGCGCACGCGGCAGATCGAGGACGTCTGCAAGCGGCACGGCGTGACGCTCGCCGCCGCCGCGCTGCAGTTCCCACTGGCGCATCCGGTTGTCGCCAGCGTGGTCACGGGAATGCGCACCGACGTCGAAGCGGATGCGAACATCGCGCATTGCCGCGCGCCAATCCCGGGCGCCTTCTGGGACGAGCTCAAGCACCGGCGGCTGATCGCCGCCGACGCGCCGGTCCCCGCCGGTGCGTGATGCGATCCGCGCGATATCGCGAGCGCCGGAAGTGCCGTCCCACTCACGGCGCGAATGACCTCGACGACGGCCGTGCGCGTCCGCTGGCTGCCGTTGCAGGTCACGCCGAAGACGCGCTGGACGTTCGTCGAGAGCGAGGATCGCGAAGGCCGGGTCGGGTGGGCGACGAAACGCCGCTGTTCGACGAGCTAGTCGGCAACGCGCTGCAGCCGCCGGAATCCGGGACGGTGCAGGTGCCGGCCCGTCCGGGACTCGGCGTGCGGCTCGCCGGGAACGTCGTGCAACGGCTGGGCGCGTCAGCTGAGCCGTCGAACGATCGGAGCGTCCGCGAATCTTCTCGTTCCGACCGAAGTCCAACCCGACTGTCCCACAACCCGAAACGGCGTGGCGCGCAAAACCAACCGCGCCACGGAACTGCGATGGCTAACTCGCCCACCCGAATCCAGCTCTCGCGTGCCCGCGGCTGGCGCA
>Ga0207659_10000574_pt1 | contig 22106 bp, 17 predicted proteins | sample KBSM43metaG_FD_184330 | JGI IMG/M metagenome (GOLD analysis project Ga0207659, IMG submission 184330) | Miscanthus rhizosphere microbial communities from Kellogg Biological Station, Michigan, USA - KBS M4-3 metaG (SPAdes) (version 2) | ecosystem: Host-associated > Plants > Roots > Rhizosphere >...
TGACGCGCTTTGCCCATGCCCCCGCTGATTCATTCGACGATTTTTCCCGCTGGTTGCCGAAAGCGCTGGTCGAACATGTCGACCAGGGTGACGCGACGCTGTCGATCTTCGCGAACGATCCCGACCTGTTGGCCGGCCAGCCGACCGATCGGGTAACCGCCATGCAGCGGACCTCGTCGCGCAGCCTGCAGCCATTTCGCGAACGCATTTCCAGAAACGATATCAACTGGGCGGTGGTCGCCGCGGCGAGCGCGAAATGGGCCGCCAAGGTGTTTCCGTCGCTGCCGACCGAGCAGCAGGTACCACGGCTATGGGAAACGATCGGCCATTTGTGCCGGCTCGATCGCCCCGATCCGGTCGTCGAATGGCAACGGCACATCAGCGCGCTGGCCGCGCGAGCCGCTCATCTGAATGCACGCCGGTATTCAGCGCTCCGCTATAGCGGCCCCGGGACATCGCTGACCATCGGGCTTCCGGCAGGGCACATCTGGATCAGCGCTCGCAGCGACGCGCGCAACGGGATTCCGTTTACGGCGAACATTCCCACCGAGGAAGTGTTCACCATGCCGCACAAGGATCGCGTGGACGGGACGGTCCGCTCGACCAAGCCGCTCAGCTACGGCGGCACGCTGATCGAGAACTTTACGCTGCGGTTCGAGGGTGGCTGCGTCGTCGACGTCACCGCCGATCGCGGACAGGAGATGCTGCGACAGTTGGTGGAAACCGATCCTGGATCGGCCCGGCTCGGCGAAATCGCACTGGTGCCGCACAGCTCGCCGGTGTCGCAGTCTGGCCTGCTGTTCTACAACACCCTGTTCGATGAAAATGCCGCCAGCCATGTCGCGCTCGGTTCCGCGTATAAGTTCACGCTTCGCGGCGGCGACGAAATGAACGAACCAGATTTCATCGCCGCCGGCGGCAACGTCAGCGCGACGCACGTCGATTTCATGATCGGATCCGGCGAGCTCGACATCGACGGTCTGCTTGCAGACGGCCAGTCGGAACCGGTGATGCGGAAGGGCGAGTGGGCGTAGGGTGGATCTTGCAAGCCTGAAGTCTGAAGTCTGAAGTACGCAAGGTTCGAACACCCGCGCTGCTAGTACCCTCCTAGATGGTCAATCCGGCAGACTTCTGCGTTCAAACTTCTGCCTTCAAACTTCAGACTTCAAATTTCAGACTTCTGATCGCTTCATCTTCTTCATGCGGGAAATGCATGATCATTGTGTCAGTCATGAAGCGGTAACATGATTGACGATGGATCTCGAAATCAAGCACCTGCGGCTGGTGTCGGCGATCGCGCGAACCGGCAGCGTGACCAGAGCTGGAGACCTGCTCAATTTGTCGCAGTCGGCGCTCAGCCACCAACTGCGCGACATTGAAGATCGGCTGTCGGTGTCGCTGTTTCATCGCGTCGGCAAGCGAATGGTGCTGACCACCGCGGGCGACACGCTGCTGCGCACCGCGACCCAGGTGCTCGACATCGTCGGTCGTGCCGAAGACGAGATCCGGAAAGCGGGAAAGAGCGAGGCCGGGCGGCTGCGGATCACGACGCAGTGCTACACCTGCTATCACTGGCTGCCAGGTTTGTTGAAGGAATACCGGTTGCGCCATCCGAATGTCGAAGTGCAGGTCGATGCGGACGCCACACCACGGCCGATCAAGTCGCTGCTCGAAGGCCGCGTCGACCTGGCGATCGTCAGCGATCGTGTCCGCGATCGGCGGCTGGTGGAGCAGCCGCTGTTCGAGGATGAACTGCTGGTGATCATGTCGCCCTCGCATCGATGGGCCGGCCGCGCCGCGGTCGAGCCGGAGGATTTCGCCGACGAGACGCTGATCATTTATCCGCCGAAGGAAGAAAGTACGATGCTGCAGCGCTTCCTCGGTCCCGCCGGCGTCACGCCAAAGGCCCTGCAGCAGGTGCAGCTCTCGGAAGCGATTATCGAACTGGTGAAAGCCGGTCTCGGCGTGGCGGCGATGGCGCGGTGGGCGGTCGAACCGTACCTGCGCGCCGGAGCGCTGCGAGCTGCGCGACTGACGCGAAAAGGATTTCGCCGCCGTTGGGGCGCGGCGATGCTGCGTGATATGTCCAAGGTGCCTCATGCGAAGGACTTTATCGATCTGATTATCCGGCGTTCGCCGGTCGTGTCACGGCCTTCAGAGAGAACCACAAATCAGGTTCAAGAGGTTCGACGGATTCGCTAGCGACGCTGGCGTCGTCGCTCGACCTGCCTCGGCAAGCTTCGATATCGACAGCGATGGCCCTGGATTTGATTCGAACTACAGCAAATCCGTTCTGTGGTCAGCATTCTTAAGCAGCCGGGTGAATATTTGTGACGTCGTTCATTGATCCCCCGGCCTGATCAACGGCGCCTGCCAACGAAATCTGTAATAGCGAAAACGGGTTGGTGACTGAAGTGCCGATCGCCATTCGAACCGTTTGGAACCGCGCGCTCGCCGCATGCACGTTCGACGGGCTCGCGTTGGCCATGTTGATGGCAGTCGTGACGATCGCCTGTGCGCTATCGCCAATGCAGAGCGATACCTGGTGGCATCTGCGCGCGGGCGCGGATATTGTCGGATCTCACCAAATCGCGCTGAGCGATTCGTACTCGCATACGGCCTACGGCCTGGCCTGGCCGAACCACGAGTGGTTGTCGCAAGTTGTGTTGTATGGAGCCTACCGCGCCGGCGGACTCCCGCTGGTAACGCTGCTGGCGACAGCGTTCATCGCTGTCGCATGGCTGCTCGTCTGGCGGCAATGTGACGGACCAGTTGTACAGCGTCTCGTGATCGTCGGTCTGTTCCTGGTTCCCGCCAGTATGCATTGGGCGCCGCGGCCGCAGGCTTTTTCAATCCTGCTTTTTGAATTAGCGGTCGCATTGATCCTGGCTGAACGGATTTGGTGGCTGCCGCCGTTGTTTCTCTGCTGGGCAAACTTGCACGGGGCGGTCGTGCTCGGTCTGGTGGCAGTGGCTGCAGCGTTCGTCGCCGTGATTGTCGATGACAAGAAACGATGGCGGCCGTGTGCGTTGGTGCTGTTCGCCTGCACGATCGCTACGACGTTGACGCCATTAGGTTTGTCGTTCTGGACAGAGATCCCGCGTTCGATTGCGCGAATTCGACAATACCCGATCGACGAGTGGCGTGCTCCTGCGATAACCGAACTGACGCTGCTACCGTTTTGGCTCGCAGCTGCCGCCCTGGTACTTGGTACGGCGGTGAGCTGGCGGATGCTTCTTGCAACTGGCAATCGACGAGCTCGCATCTCTTGCGCGTGCGCCCTCGCCTTGCTAGTACCTGCCGCGACCGCGGTGCGAAACATCGGACCGTTCCTGATGTGTGCCGCACCGGCTGTCTGCGGGCTGATCGAGAGTCGTCGATCAGGTGACAGTACGAGCCCGCGGCGAGTTCAGATTCAACACCTCTGGATCAACGCGGCAGTTGCTTTCGCGACGGCCGCAATCGTCGTTGGAACAATCGCCACTGCGTATCGCCAACGCATTCCACGTCTTCGTTGGACTCCGCTGCCGGCGAGTTCACTACACGCACTCGATCGGTGTCCCGGCAACCTCTATAACCGATACGACGAAGGTGGATATCTCATTTGGTTTGTGCCTGGAAGGCGGGTGTTTCTTGATGGGCGCCAAGATCCGTATCCAACCTCGCTGATCCTGGACCAGTTACGGATTGAGGACTCCGGCGACTACACAGCCACCTTCCAGCGGTTTCAGATTCACTGCGCCTATCTCCCGACTTCATCGCCCGTGTCTGGGAATCTCGTCACAGCCGGCTGGGCGACGTTGTATCGCGACCCGCAATGGATCGTGCTGGCTGACCCTCAGTCGTAAGGAGGAGTGTTGTTGCAGAGCGCCAGAGCGAGGCGCGCGTTGCTGGCTTGCTACATCGGGCTGGCAGCGGGACTTGCCGCCGCCACTTTGGGTACGGTGCTGTCACCGACTGGCGTCGTTGCGACAGACTTCAGCGTCTTTGCGACCGGTTGGTGGATGATTCTTCACGGACAGGGTTCGGCGCTCTACGACGCCAACTCTCAGGCGGCAGCTCAGACGGTGGTCATGAGCGGGATGCACTTCGAGGGCGGTCTGCTCGCATTCTTGAATCCACCGCATGCTGCAGTGGCGGGTTTGCCGTTTGGGTGGGTGGTCGAGCGCGTCGGTGTCGGCATGGCCTTCGTGCTTTCGATCGCGATCAATATTGGACTCTTGTTCGTACTCGATCGCGGTCTCAAACAAACCTTGGGGATCCGCGGCGCTGCACGACCACTGATGACTGCCGGGCTGCTGGCTTTCTACCCGGTGTTCGAAGTGATCAAGCTCGGTCAGGTGTCCCTGTTACTGGCCGTCGCGATTCTTGGACTCTACCGAGGCGTCAACGCGTCGCGTCACGTCGTTGCCGCCGGTTGGCTCCTTGTCCTGAGCATCAAGCCGCAGTTACTGCTGCCGATCGCCGTATTTCTGATTTGTCGCGGCTGCTACCGGGTTCTCGTATGGGCCGCGATGCTGGCACTCGTCGCGGTGCTGGTCACCACAGTCGTTCTTGGTCCGTCGATTTGGCTCGAGTATGTGCGGCACATCGGTCAGCTCGAACAATTCTTTGGTATCGGAACTGCGGACTATATGCTGAATGCACGAGGAGCGCTTCTGCGGCTCGCGCCGGGCGTTTCACCGCAGGCGATCAGAATCGGGGCCTTCGCGCTGGCGCTTGCGGCGAGCGGCTGTCTCGCCACATTCCTCTGGCTCAGTCAGGTTCACAGGGACGAAGATGGCCGACTGGCCTATGCGTTGGCCGTGGCCGTCGCACTTTTGTTTAGCCCCCACTTATTCGCCCAGGACACGGTGATTTGGGCAGTGCCGCTGAGCTTCGTGGTCTGCTCGTCTTTTGGGGCGGCGCCCAGACGACTGCCGGCAACCGTGTTCATCCTGCTGGCGCCAATCATGTTTACGCTCGCCCACTTCACCGGCTCGACGACGGCGGCATCTCAGTCACGTTTGTCTTTCGATCTGCAGTTCGCGATATTGGCAATGGCGACCGTTGTGACGATCCGTGAGTATCTGGCGAGTCGTGATGGCAGTAGCCAATTGTCTCGCCATACAATGCCGCTTCGGCACTGTGAAGAGGCCTGAACACACTCATCCACAACTCCGAATCGCCATCCTCAACGACGTCTTCGACGCTCGAGACGCGACACCTGACGCGCTGCTCGATCGATTCACTACCTTGACTGGCTGGGCGAACGCCAGCCACGCCCAGGGCGCCGCCGTACTGGTCTGCCAGCGCTTTCACCGCAACGCACAATTGACTCGTTCCGGCGTCTCCTATCAGTTCTTTGCCGATCGCGACGGCCCTCGGCCATCGCTTACCTTCAGCGGAAATCGCGAAGCGCACCATGCGGCCGTGTCTCTTAACCCGAATGTCGCGCACGTCAACGGGATGGACCATCCGCGCGCAATTCGACGTCTTCGAGCGACGCTTCCTTCAGCGTGCGCGGTCGTCGTTCAAGACCACGGCGGTTTCGAGCCGCGACGCCTGTCGTGGTTTCGCCGGCGGTGGATACGGAGTGGTTTGAGCGCCGCCAGCGCGCTGCTGGTCTCGACGGGGCCGCAGGCGGATGAGTTTCGTGAAAGCGGCCTGCTTCCGGACGCGATCCGGGTCCGGGACGTAATGGAAGCGAGCACCGACCTTCGAGCGAATCGACCACGCATTCGCGATGGTCGGCTGAACGTGCTGTGGGTGGGTCGCCTGAACGCGAATAAAGATCCATTGACGGTGCTTGAAGGGTTCGCGAAATTCGCTGACGCTCGCCCAAACGCCACGCTGAAATTCCTCTACGGGACCACCGAGCTCGAATCCGCGTTGCGCCACGCCCTCGGACGACATCAGTTTCTTCAGGACCGAGTGCAACTGGCAGGAGCCGTTTCGCACCAGTCGTTGACCGAGATTTACGGCGACGCCGACTTGTTCGTGCTGGGCAGTCATCGGGAAGGAAGCGGCTACGCCGCGCTCGAGGCGATGGCGTGCGGTGTTGTTCCGGTGTTGACGAACATTCCATCGTTCCGCGGCCTGACCGACGATGGCAGGGCCGGCGAGTTGTGGGATCTTGGTAATCCAGATTCGCTGGCGGCGGCGTTGATGCGCGTAACGGACGGCGAGACGCTTGAAGTGAAGCGCGAGGCGTGCCTCCGCCGCTTCGAGTCGTGTTTCAGCTGGGATGCCATCGGAGCGCGCGCAATGGCAATTTATCGCGAGTGTTCGCTGCGCTGATCGAGAGCGGCACGAACCCGTAGCCGGAGATCTTTCGGCGAGAACGGCTTCTGCAGCAATTCCGCGTTCGATTCCAGGCCAGTCAGTGTTTCCTCGGTGTAGCCCGACATGATGATGACTCGCAGGGCTTCACGTTTCTTGATCAGCAAGTTCGCGAGTTCGATCCCACTCTTTCCCGGCATGATTGCGTCGGTCAGGAGCAAGTGAATCGGTCCGGCAACAGTATCTGCGAGCTCGAGCGCTTCTTCAGCGGATGACGCCAGCAACAGGCGATACCCTTCGGTCCGCAGCGACGACGCCACCAGGTTGCGGACCGCCGATTCGTCTTCGACCACGAGAACGGTTTCGGCGCCGCGTGCGGTTGACGAACCGATCGTTGCGGCCCTGGCCGGCGCACGTGCCGCGGATGGCTTGAAATAGAGACGGAACGTCGTGCCCCGCCCCTTTTCGCTGGTCACAAAGATGAAGCCGCCGATCTGCTTCAACGTGCTGTAGACCATCGACAGCCCGAGGCCGGTGCCCTTACCGGTTTCCTTGGTGGTGAAGAACGGCTCGAAAATACGCGCCTGCGTTTCAGCCGACATGCCGTGCCCGTCGTCAGTGACCCGTAAGACGATATACGTGCCCGGCGCCATTGGCAGGTTGGCGCGCGCTGCCGCTTCGTCGAGAGTCTCCAACGCGGTCGACAACATCAGGTGGCCGCCGCCTGGCATCGCATCGCGCGCGTTGACCGCAAGATTGATCACTGCCTGTTCGACTTGCCCGGGATCGCCCAGAATCGGTGGCAGGTCTACAGCGAGTTCGGTCCCAACCTCGATGTCGGTGCCAAGCAACCGCGCGAGCAGCCGCCCGAGGGCGCCGATCGTGTCGTTCAGATTGAAGAGCCGCGGTTCCAGCAGTTCCTTGCGGCTGAAGGCGAGCAGTTGCCGGGTTACCGAGCCGGCACGCTCCGTAGCGCGGCGGATTTCCTCGACGTCGGCGCGCGCGATATGGTCGGACGGAATTTCAGCGAGGGCCAGCTCCGAGTAGCCGGCGATGGCGGTCAGCGCGTTGTTGAGATCGTGAGCGATGCCCCCGGCCAACCGGCCGATCGCTTCCATCTTCTGCGACTGGCGAAGTTGATCCTCGAGCAGCCGTCGATCGGTGATGTCCTGAACGGTACCGATCATCCGCAGCGGCCGCCCCGTCTGATCGCGGACGATGTCGGCGCGCTCGTTGACCCAGCGAACGCCGCCGTCGGACCGGATGATCCGGTGCTCGATGTCGTAGGGGCGCTCGTCGGCGAGCGCCCCGGCACTGGCCGCGCGCACCGTCTCGACGTCGGCGGGATGCACCCGCGCGAAGAACGATTCGGATGTTCCTGCAAACGATCCGAGCGCCACGCCAAAAATGCGATGGGCCTCGACCGACCATCCGAGTCGATCCGAACCATCCAGTTCGGCAACCCAGCTGCCGATGTGGCCAACTTCCTGCGCCTTTTCAAGAAACGCACGATGCTGCTCGAGCGCCTGTTGGGTGCGTGCGAACTGGCTGATGTCGCGGAAGCTCGCCACTCGGCCGACAATCGTTCCGCCGAGCCGGTGTGGCACGACGAAGCGCTCGAAGACACGGCCATCTGTGAAGCGCACCTGGTCCGCCACTTCGAGCTCGGGTTCGGACCAGACCGCCTGTGAACGATCGACGATGTAATCGGCGTTTTCGATCTGCGGCAACACCGCCGCGACGATCGCATCGACGCCGCGCGCGACGAGTTCGCGCGTCAGGCCGAACATGCGCAGGTATTGTCCGTTGCAGTAGACCACCTGGCGGTTCAGATCGGCGACCAGGATGCCGTCTTGCGACGCCTCGAGCGTCGCTTCGAGGAGGGCGATGGTATCTGCTGGCGTCAGACGACGGTCTCGCACGGGTGTTCGGGATTCAGTATGACACTCCGCCGCCCGCAACCTTGCACGGTTATCCGAACGTTCGCCAGGCGCGCGTCAGGTAGTCCGCCATCGTCAGCGTGATCAGGATGCCGAGCCAGAACACGCTGCCGAGCACCACCGCCCACGTCAACCGCGTGCTGTACTTCACATGCATGAAGAACAGCACGACGATCGTCGCCTTGAAAGTTGCGATCACGAGCGCAGCGATTGTGTTGAATGGCCCGAGATCCATGAACGCGATCTGCACCGTCAGGAGAGTGCAGAACATCAGCAGCCCGAAGATCGTGTAGTAGATCTTCTTCGGAACGACGTGATGGGCGTGATTGAAAGCGTCAGTGCGCGCCATGACGACCCAGCAGGTAGAGCAACGGGAACAGGTAAATCCATACGATGTCGACGAAGTGCCAGTACAGTCCGCTGATTTCGATCGGGCTGTAGTACTCGTTGGTGATCGTGCCGCGATACGTCCACCACAACATCCACAGCATGATGCCGAACCCGATCACCATGTGCAGGGCATGCAGGCCGGTCATCAGGAAATAAAGCGAAAAGAACAGCTGCGCGTGCCTCGCCAGTTCTTTTTCGGCGAACTCGAACTGCGGCCCTGGAATGTGATGCTCGACGAACTTGTGGTAGTACTCGACGCTCTTGATTCCCAGGAATACCCCACCCAATACCATCGTCGCGATCAGAAACAGCATGACGAGGTTGCGCTTGCCGGTCTGCGCCGCGTGGACGGCGAGCGCCATCGTCAAACTGCTGGTGATCAGCACCGCGGTGTTGATGCCGCCGAGCATGACGTCCAGTTCATGGCTGGCGGCGGCGAACGCCTCTGGATACCAGTTCCGGTAAACCGCGTAGACGACGAACAGGCCGCCGAAGAACAGCACTTCGGTGACCAGAAACACCCACATGCCGAGCGTGGTCGCCTCGCGCTGCTGTTCGAGGTTGTCGAAGTGATGCGCCAGGCCAGGCACCGCGTGGCCGTGAAGGTCGTGAACTACTTCAGGCAACGTGACCCTCCACCGGGGAGTCGTAGTCGTAGGCGTTCCAGGTCACGATCGGTGTTACCGCAAAGTTTTCCGTCGGCGGCGGCGACGTGGTCGTCCATTCGAGGCCAACCGCACCCCACGGATTCGCTCCCGCAAGCTTGCCGTAACGTAGCGACCACATCAGATACACCATCGGGATCAGATAGCCGACGCCGAGGATCGATGCGCCCGCCGACGACAAGACATTCAGAACCTGGAACTCGGGAGGGTAAGCGTGGTAGCGGCGCGGCATGCCCAGGTAGCCGACGACGAACTGGGGGAAGAACGTCAGGTTGAAGCCGACGAAGATGATGCCGGCGCTCAGCTTGGCGAGCCCTTCGTTGTACAGACGGCCGCTGATCTTCGGCCACCAGTAATGCAGGCCTCCGAGATAGCCCATGATCGTGCCGCCGACCATGATGTAGTGGAAATGCGCGACGATGAAATAAGTATCGGTGACATGAACGTCGAGACCGATCGCCGCGAGGAACAACCCGGTCAGCCCGCCAATCGTGAACAGCCCAATGAAGCCGTAGGCGTAGAGCATCGGCGTTTCCCACGACACTGCGCCCTTGTACATCGTCGCCGTCCAGTTGAAAACCTTCACTGCCGAAGGGATCGCGACGATGAAGCTCAACACCGAGAAGATCAACGCGGCGTAGACTGATTCGCCGGCCACGAACATGTGATGGCCCCAGACCAGAAATCCGATGACCGCAATCCCGAGGCTCGCGAACGCGACGAACGGATAGCCGAACACCGGCTTCCGACAACCGGCGGCGACCAGTTCGCTGACGACGCCCATTGCCGGCAGCACCATGATGTAGACCGCCGGGTGAGAGTAAAACCAGAACAGGTGCTGAAACAGGACCGGGTCGCCACCGACCGCGGGATTGAAGAAGCCGAAATGGAAGATCCGCTCGGCGGCGACCAGCAGAATCGTGATCGCGATCACCGGTGTGCCGAGTACGTTAATCAAGCTGGTCGCGTAGGTCGACCACAGGAACAGCGGCATCCGGAACCAGGTCATGCCGGGGGCGCGCATTCTATGAATCGTGACGATGAAGTTGAGGCCGGTCAGAATTCCGGAAAAACCGGTGATGAAAATGCCGAGCGCCGCGGAGATGACATTTGACGTTGACGCGATCGTGCTGAACGGCGTGTAGAACGTCCAGCCGGTGTCGAGGCCGCCGGTCACCAGCGAGTAGAGGGTGAACAGCCCGCCGATCATGTAGATATACCAGCTGGCGAGATTCAGTTTTGGAAACGCCAGGTCTTTGGCGCCGATCATGATCGGCACCAGGAAGTTGCCCAGCACCGATGGAATGGCGGGGATGAGGAAGAAAAACACCATCATCACGCCATGCATCGTGAACAGCTTGTTGTAGGTTTCGTCCGAAACCAGATCGCCGACCGGCGTCGCCAGTTCGAGGCGAATCAAGACCGCCATCGCGCCGCCGACGAAGAAAAAGAACGTGACCGCCGCCAGATACAGCAGCGCGATACGTTTGTGATCGCGCGTCAACAGCCACGACTTGATGCCGTAGCCGTCGTTCAGGTAATGGCGCGGCGGAGCGAAAACCGTACTGCTCGGCATGGATTACCTTGTTTGGACCTGCGGCAACGCCTGCAGGGATTTGACATATTCAATCAGTTCCAACAGCTGTTCTTCAGTGACCAGCCCCTGGAACGTCGGCATGATTGGCTGGAATCCGCCAGCGACTTTCGCAGCCGGGTTCAGAATCGACTCGCGAACGTAAGCTTCGTCAACCGTGATCTTTTCGCCGCTTTGCAGTGTCACGCTATTGCCGAACAGCCCTTCCAGCACCGGCCCGCGGCCTTGCGCATCGGGGCGGTGACAGGTGTTGCAGGCCAGGCTCGCGAACAACTTGGCGCCGCCTTCGGCGAGCGATCCTTCGGGTGAGCCGCCGCTCAGCCACGTCTGGAATTCGTTCGGATCCATGACCACTACCGATCCGACCATTCCGGAATGCTTCGTTCCGCAATATTCGGCGCAGAACAGGTGATACCGGCCCGCTTTCGTCGGGTGAAACCAGATCGACGTGTAACGGCCGGGAATGACGTCGGCTTTGATACGGAATGCCGGGAAAAACAGATCGTGGATCACATCCTCGGACGTCATGATCAGCTTGACCGGCCGTCCAACCGGGACGTGCAGCTCGTTGATCTCGCGCTGGCCGTCGAGATGCTGGAACTTCCACATCCACTGCTTGCCGACCACATAGACGTTCAAGGTTTCATCGGGCGGGCGTGCCATCGCGAAATAGACCGAAGCGCCCCAGACGAAAATCACCATCACGATGACGAACGGCACGATCGTCCAGGTCAGCTCCAGGGCCATGCCGCCATGGATCTGTGCGCCGACCTGTTCGGCACGGCGACGATGGAATTTCACGGCGAACGAGACAATCAGCCCGGCGATGAGCAGAGAAAAGAAGATCGAGACCGCGAGCAGGAAAAAATAAAGATTATCGACGCGACTCGCCATCGTCGACGCCGATTCCGGGAAAAGCGGGGTGCCAGGGGGCATTGCTAGCGGGTGCCTCGTGCTGGGTGCTGGGTGCTGGGTGCTGGTGCCGGGTGCACGGGTGCCGGGTGCATGGGTGCCGGGTGCACGAGTGCCGGGTGCACGGGTGCTGGGTGCACGGGTGCCGGGTGCTTTTCCCGGCGCACCATTACGATGATGAAAGCGGCAAGCGCGAGCACGGTGGTGATGCCGGCCAGACGCAACGCCCGCATGATGACGAAGCCGTAGCGGCCGGTCATTGGGTCGTAGTGATAGCAGTAGAGCAGCAGCGCGTCAGCGGGATTACCGACCTTGCCGTCCGACGCCTCGACGATACCGAAGCGCAGGTCGCGTGGGCCGTACTCGATGCCGAACAGATAGCGGGCGAGCCGTCCGTCCGGGGTAAGCACGATGATTCCGCTTGGGTGCGCGAACTGTTTCGTCTCTTCATCCCATACGTACCGAAAGCCTGCCGCTTTCGTCAGTCGTTGGATGGCGGGCTGCGCGCCGCTGAGGAAATGTGTACCGACAGCGGCACTGGCGTGGCCGTAGCGCTCGAGAAATGCCGCTTTCTTTGTTGCCGCGCCAACCGGCGTGTCGCGCGGATCGAAACTGACCACGACCACCTCGAAGTCCTTGCCAGGCTCCAGCGAGTTGACTTTGAGAGCGCCCGCGAGACCGTTGACGACCAGCGTGCACAACATCGGACATTCGTAGTAGGCGAACACCATCACAACCGGCCGCTTGCCGAAGTACTGACCAAGCTGCACCGCTCGACCGGTTTCATCGGTGAACGGAATGTCGAGCGGAATGTGCTGGTCGAGACTCTGATCGAACCCTATTTCCCGCAGCGGCATTGGAAGCGTTTGCGAAGGAGCGCCAGGTTCCAGCTTGTAACCGGCAGCCGAAGGGGAACCGGTCATCTTCTGAGCTCGCACCGGCACAAAGGAAAAAATCACAAACGACAACACTAACGACACGAAGGACACAAAGGGTACGAAGGACACGAAGGCATCCCCGCCACCAAGTCGCGGGTCTGCTTGGCAGGAATGCCTTCGTGTCCTTTGTACCCTTCGTGTCCTTTGGGTGATCACCTGAGTTATTTCCTCGCCGGCAATCCGCGCTCGATCGCGAGCTTCATCGCCTGTTCGATTGGAATTCGGACAACCCCGGCGTTCCGGTCCACCCATCCGTAGGTCGTCAACGTTCTCTCTTCGGCAGTTCTCAGATCGGCGAGGTCCTGCTTCGGATTGGTCTGCAGGCGTGGTTCCGGCGGCAGCCGTTGCTCCTGCTTTGCCGCCAGTGGATAGGTCGGCTGTTCCTGATGCGATGCCTGAGCCTCGAAGAACCGGAACAATCCCCACATCGCGATGTGGATCACGATGGCAAAGACCAGCAGTCCGGCCGCGAACCCGAGAATCGCGCGGATGTTGACGTCGCTCTCCTCGTGATGAACCGCCGGATTGTCCGTATGCTCTTCGCTCACTGTCCTGACCCGCCCTTTAATGCGCCGCCCGCGGCTTCTGGCCGCGTTCGATGATTTCGCCGATCGTTTCCTCGAACTGCGGATCGTGAACCGGCAGAATTGCGCGGCCGCGCAGTTGCCAGATGAATGCGGCCAGCCAGATTCCGCCCAGTGCGATCGGCAGGGTGACGTCCATCCAGCTCACCGACAGACCGTCGTGGTGAAACGCCGGCGCTACCAGCCACAACATGTCGAGCAGCCGCACCGCGAGGATCCACGCGGCGACCTTCACGATCAGTTCGGCCTGGCGTTTCACCCGACGGGACAACAGCAGCACGAACGGCACCGCGAAATGCATCACCACCAGCGCCATCGCGATAATCCGCCAGCTGGTGAACGAGCGGTGCAGATACCAGTCGATCTCAGCAGGAAGATTGCCGGACCAGATAATCAAGTACTGCGAGAACGCAAAGTACGCCCACAGCATCGTGAACGCGAGCGTCAAATTGCCGAGGTCGTGCAGATGCGACGGCAGCACGATCGCGCGCAGCGGCGGCCGCCGCGACAACCAGACGACGACGAGAATCAGGAACGAGATTCCGGTCAGTCCTTGCCCACCCATCGCCAAGACGCCGTACATCGTCGAGAACCAGTGAGGATCGAGCGACATCAGCCAGTCGAACGACGCGAAAGTGATCGTCAAGCCGTAGGCGACCAGTCCGCCGCCGCTCAGCGCCTGCATCCGTCGCGCGATGCGCGGATCCGGATTGGTGTCTTGCTGCAGCGACCAGCGGTTCAGGAAGTAGGCGAATCCATTCCAGACGACGAAGTAGAACACCGCGCGGGCGAGGAAGAACGGGACGTTCAGATAAAGGTGCTTGTGATGGAGCACTTCGTCGTGTGCGACCAGGTTCGCGTCGGTCCAGGAGTAGAGCCGGAACATGCCGAACGCGATCGGCAGGAAGAGCACGGTTAACACCGGCAGCACGCGCGATGCCGCGCCAATCGGCCTGCGGATCAGCACGCCCCATTCGCCGCCGGACAACTGATGAATCATGCCCAGCGCCAGGCAGCCGAGCGAGGCGCCGAGGCACCACATGTAGGCCATCAAGTACGACTGCAGAAACTGCGTCGGATTCAGCAAGAGGCCGAGCAGCGACAGCAACGCCGCTGCGCCGCCAACCATCGCTGCTGTTCGCTGCAAGCCGGCAAGCTCCGGAATCGCCGTATCAGCCGAATCCTTGAACACCATCAGCGATCCAGCTCATTTCGCTTGTCAGTGGGCACGTCCGCGAGCGTCGCGTGCTCGCTCAGTTGCAACGCCCGCAGGTAGGCCACAATCGCCCAGCGATCCGCTGGCGGAATCTGTGTCGCGTAATCCGGCATGGCGCCAAAGCCGTTCGTGATCACATCGAACAGTTGTCCGACCGGCGCGCTGCGAAGCCGGTCTTGATGGAACGTCGGCGGACGGCGGAATCCGCGGCGGACGACCATCCCGTCGCCCATCCCGGCGCCGCCGTGGCATGGCGAGCAGAAAATGTTGAACCGCTCCTGGCCGCGCGCCATCACCTGCGCATCGATCGCGAAGGGAAACATCGTCGCATCGGCGCCGTTCACCTTGCCGGTGTGCAGCAGCGGGTCCGCATTCAGCGCTCCGCGCGCCACGGTACCCGGCACCAGCGAACGAGCCGAACGTTCGTCGCCGAAGAACGAAGACTGGCGCAGCGGGACGTACTTCGGTTGATCGTGCATATCCTGGCGGCAGGCGGCACCTGACCCTACAACGATGAAGAAAAACGCAAAGTTCGCACAGACAATACTCTTTGCGAACTTCGTGAAGTCTGCGTTTGGATTTCTCCGTTTCTCAGTCGGCAACGGTCGTCACCTCCCGCGGACTGAGCGTCTCCAGAAATCGTCGCGTCCCTTCGAGATCGAACTTCGGATCGCGCGATTCGATGCACAGGAAGAAGCGGTTTCGGCTGGCGAGGGCAAACCGTGCCACGTTGAATACCGGATGGTAAGGCTGCGGCAAGCCGTTCAATGCCAGCATGCCGAACACCGCTGAAAGCGCTGCGACGAGGATCGTGCACTCGAAGGTGATCGGGATGAAGGCCGGCCAACTGTGAAGTGGCTTGCCGCCGATGTTGACCGGATAGGCGATCGCCGACGCCCAGTACTGCAGCGCATAGCCGCCCAGGCCGCCAACGACGCCGCCAATCAACACAATCAGCGGCAGCCTGGTATGGTGCATGCCGAGGGCGTCATGCAGTTCCTCGATCGGAAATGGCGAATACGCGTCGAGGCACCGATAGCCGTCGCTGTGCGCTTGATGAGCGGCGGCGACCAGCGAGGTCGGATCCTCGAACTCGGCGATCAAGCCGTAGAGCGGTGCGTGGCCGGCCACCTTACGCACCTCCCAGATCTTCGACGACATCCTCGTCGATTTTCGCTTCCGGCAGAATCGTCCGCATTTCGAAGATCGAGATCATCGGCAGGAAGCGCAGGAACAGGAACAGCAACGACAGGAAGAGACCGATCGTGCCGATGAAGGTGGACCAATCCCAGAATGTCGGAGCGTACATGCCCCACGACGAGGGCAGGAAGTCGCGGTGCAGGCTGGTGACGATGATCACGAACCGTTCGAGCCACATGCCGACGTTGACCACCAGCGACAGCACGAACAGGAGGATCACGTTGGTGCGCGCCTTTTTCAGCCACAGCACCTGCGGCGCGATCACGTTGCAGAGGATCAGCATCCAATAGGTCCACCAGTACGGACCGGTGGCGCGATTGACCGGCACGAACATTTCGTACTTGTCCGCGCTGTACCACGCGATGAACGCTTCGGTACCATACCCATAGGCCACGATCAGTCCGGTGACCAGCATCACCTTCGCCATATTCTGCAGGTGGCGCATCGTGATGAAGTCTTCGAGTCCGTAGACTGCGCGGATCGGAATCGCCAGCGTCAACACCATCGCGAAGCCGGAGTAGATCGCGCCGGCGACGAAGTACGGCGGGAAAATCGCGGTGTGCCAGCCGGGCACGATGCCAATCGAGAAGTCGAAGCTGATCACCGTGTGGACCGAGACAACGAGTGGCGTGGCGAGTCCGGCGAGCAGCAAGTACGCGGTTTCGTAGCGGTGCCAATGATGTGCCGAGCCGCGCCAACCCATCGCCAGCGCGCCGTAGATGATTCGTCCGGCGCGATGCTGCGATCGATCGCGCAGCGTCGCAAAGTCCGGAATCAGGCCGATGAACCAGAACAGGAAGGAAACCGTCGCGTAGGTTGAAATCGCAAACACGTCCCACATCAACGGGCTGCGAAACTGCGGCCAGACGCCCATCGTGTTCGGGTAGGGGAACAGCCAATAGGCCAGCCACGGCCGTCCAGTGTGGAACAACGGGAAGATGCCGGCGCAGGCGACCGCGAACAGCGTCATCGCTTCCGCGAAGCGGTTGATCGACGTCCGCCAGGTCTGTTTCAACAGCAACAGAATCGCGGAGATCAGCGTGCCGGCGTGGCCGATGCCGATCCACCAGACCAGATTGGTGATGTCGAACGCCCAGCCAACCGGCACGTTGTTGCCCCAGATGCCGATACCTTGCACGACCAGATTGGCGAGCGAGATGAACAGCAGGGCGGCCAGCATGAACGCGATGCCAAATCCCACGTACCAGCCGAGCGGCGTCTTGCGCGTCAGGACGATCGCGCTGATCTTGTCGGTAACCGTGCTGAACGTGTGCCCGGGCGCAATAACCGGTGGCGTTCCGACAGGCGCGAGGGCTTCTTCGCTCTCTCCGGCGTCCCTCCCCCGGACGATGTCGTCAGCCACTTATTCCCCCAGCTCCGGGTTCACGTTGCGGATTGCGCCGAGGTAGGTCGTCCGCGGGCGGGTGTTGAGTTCGGCGAGCAATCCGTAGTTCCGCTGCTCGGCCTGTAGTTTGGCGACACGGCTGCTCGGATCGTTCAGGTCGCCGAAGACGATCGCGTCCGATGGGCACGTCTGCTGACAGGCCGTCTTGATCTCGCCGTCCTTGATCGGTCGTCCTTCCTTTTCAGCGTCGATCTTCGATGCGTTGATGCGCTGCACGCAGTAAGTGCACTTTTCCATTACGCCGCGGCTGCGCACCGACACGTCGGGATTACGCAACAGCTTCAGGCTTGGCGTTTCCCAGTCCTGATAGAGGTAGTAGTTGAAACGGCGAACCTTGTACGGACAGTTGTTCGAGCAGTAGCGCGTACCGACACAGCGGTTGTAGACCATGTCGTTCAGCCCTTCATCGCTGTGCACGGTCGCACCCACCGGGCAGACCGGCTCGCACGGGGCGTTCTCGCACTGCTGACACGGCAGCGGCTGAAAGTAGGTTTCCGGGTTTGCGGTTTCGCCGCGGTAATACGAATCGACGCGAATCCAGTGCATCTCGCGGCCGCGCAGTACCTGATCCTTGCCGACGATTGCGATGTTGTTCTCGGCCTGACAACCGACCACACAGGCGTTGCAGCCCATGCAGGAATTGACGTCGATCGCCATGCCCCACTTGTGGCCCCTGTATTCGTGCTCGGGATACAGCGTGATGAAACGTCCCGGCGTTTCGTCGTGCTCGCGCATCACTTTCGGATCGCGCACGTATTCCTCACGCGTCGCCGCGCGAATGATGTCGCGCCCTTCCATCAGGTGGTGATACTGCGTGCAGGCGAGTGGGAAGGTGTCGCCGGTTTTGACCAGCGACGCACCGGCGAGGCTGGTCAGTGAGTCGGAGGTGCGAAGCACGTTCGAATCGAAGCCGGCACCAATCGCGGTGTGTCCGCCACGGGTGCGCCCATAGCCAAGGTGGACGGTGACGCAATCGTCAGCATGGCCCACGACGTTGAACAGCGGACCGCGAATCGTCCGGCCACCGGCTCGGATCTCGAACACGTCGCTGGTGATGGTGCCGTGTTCGCCGCCACGGTAGGCCGGCTGATTCGAGCCACGCAGTTTCTGCTCGGTCGCCGGGCTGACCAGGATCGCGTTGTCCCAGGTCAGCTTCGTCAGCGGCTTCGGCAGTTCCTGCAGCCAGCCGTTGTTCGCAAACCGTCCGTCGAGGACGCAGGGATCGAGGCGGAAGGCTACTTCCAAGCCGCCACCGACGGTGATTGGGGATTGGGGACTGGGGATTGGGGTGGTTGGTGACGGGGTGATTGGTGCGTACGCCGTGTCCGGAATCACGCCGTCGTGCAGCCAGCGTCGCCAGTTCTCGTCGTTTTTCGGATCGACCTTCCAGTGCTCTCGAATGATTTCGTGGGGCGAGCGTTCCGGCCGGTCGCTCATCGCGGCGATTACTTCATGGGCCGATCGGCCGCCGTAAAGCGGTGCGATCAGCGGCTGCACGATCGACGCGGTACCGTCATGGCCGCGCACGTCGCTCCACTGTTCGAGGAAGTGCGCTTCCGGAATTTGCCAATGACACAGCGCTGATGTTTCATCGTCGTGCAGTCCGAGCCGGACGCGCAGCTGCACTTTGTCGAGCGCCGCAGCGAACTGGAGATCCGCTGGAGCCGTGAAGACCGGATTGCCCGACAGGATGATCAGCAAGTCAACTTTGCCGGCATTCATGTCGGCGACGAGGTCGCGAATCGAGGCCAATTGATCGACAGGTTCGGCCTCGACACTCTGCGTGTGGAACACCGTATTGCCGACGTTGCCGAGCGATTGATTGACGGCGTGAACGAGTGCGTGCACTTCGGCCGGCTGATGATCGCCGGCGATGACGACGCTGCGGCCCTGGTGCAGCTTGAGGTCGGCGGCGACAGCGCCGACGAACTTCTGGACGGAAGGCGAGAGATTCGACGATCCGCCCGCTGCCCGCCCGGCCACGGTGGCCGCAATCGCTTCGGTCAAGAGCCGGATTTCGCTCGGCTTTGCCGGCAGTCGATGATCAGCCTTTGCCCCGGTCGGCGTCGGCATGGTCTCGACGGCATAGAAACGATTCATCCGCTCGGCGTCTTCTGGCCGCCGCCGTGCGAAAAAGTCGCGCGCGTATCGAAGCCACCCCGGACCGGACGCGAGAAAATCCGAATCGAGCGACACCACGATGTCGGCTTTCGAGAAGTCGTAGTGCGTGTCGGCGAACTGACCGAACACGAGCTTGCTGCCGTTACGAGCACCGTCGCGGCTGGCCGGATCCCATTGATGCCATTTCGCCGATGGAAAACGGGTGATGACGTCGCGGATTTGCGCGGCCAAGGTCGGCGAGCTCACCGACTCGGAGAGAATGCGAATTCCGGCGCCCTTCAACGGCTGCTGAGACACCATCGTGGCGCGAATCGTCCCGAGGAACGCGGACCACGGACGAATTTCGCCGAGATTGGTCAGCGTTTTCGATCGATCCGGATCGTAGAGACCGAGGATCGCCGCCTGCGCAAAGACGTCCGCCGCGCCGAGGCTGCTTGGATGCAGCGGATTGCCTTCGACCTTGGTCGGCCGCCCCTCGTGACTTTCTACCAGCAGACCGGTCGCGACGCCGCCGATCGCCATGGCGGTCGCGAAGAACATCGGCCGGCCGGGAATCAGCTCTTCAGGTTGCCGAACATAGGGAACGATCTTTTCAGCCGGCTGACGCGTGCACGCCGTGACACCGGCGAGCGCGATCGACGCACCCATCAACTTCAAAAAGGCGCGACGCTGAACCGGATCGGTAATCGCTTCGACCGCCGACGGAAATTCGTTGTACAGGCGTTCCTGAAAAGCCGGATCGCCGGCCTGTTCCTCTAAGGTCCGCCAGAACTCTGTTCGCTTACTCGTCCCCACTAATCCCCAATCCCCAATCACTATGTCAGTAATGACATGTGGAACAGCTCGTCAGCCTCTGAATCTGATATTCCTCGACCAGCCGGTTCCCGACTTCCAGCTGGTTCGCCGGCGCTTGATACGCCACGCTGAACACCTGGCTTCTGGGCCGCACGTACTGCTCGGGCTGGCGGTGGCAGTCGAGGCACCACTCCATCTGCAGCGATTTCTCGCGCCACATCAGCGGCATCCGATCGACTTGACCGTGGCACGTGGTGCAGCCGACCCCCTTGGCGACGTGAATGCTGTGGTTGAAGTGCGCGAAATCCGGAAGATCGTGAACGCGGGTCCACTCGAGCGACTTGCCAGTGCGGAAGCTCTCGCGCACCGGTTCGAGGAACGGACTGTTCGCAAAAATCTGCGAATGGCAGTTCATGCAGGTTTTTGTCGGCGGAATGCCGGCGAACGCCGAAGTCTCAACCGATGTGTGACAGTAGCGGCAGTCGATACCGTTGCCGGCCACGTGTCGCTCGTGACTGAACTGAATTGGCTGCTCGCGCGCGACCTGCGCTTCGGTCATCCACGACGATCGGTTCACCTGGTCGAACAGGTAGAGCAGCCCCGCCACGAAGAAGACCGCGCCGAATATGCTGACCCGAGCAATCGTGTTGGTCGAACGGTGGAAAATCTGCGACATGTCGAATCGGGCGACTGCGATCTGACAGAAGATGCCGAGCTTACTCCCTTTTCGCAGGAGCGCTGCGCGCTCTTATTTTGTGAAAGGTTTCACGTAATGTCAAAAACGCTCAGCGGAAACGCATTTCCGAACCGTTTACGGCGTTTTCTCTGAGGTATAGGTGCGGTTGCGCGCGTATTTCTCGAACCACTCCAGCTCGGCATTGCCCTTGGCCAGTAGATGCCGCAATTCGCCCCACTGATGCCCCTCCCGCGGCGCCACCAGCAGCCGCGTCGGGACCCCGATACTCTTGAGCGCCTGATACATCTCGATTGACTGCGCCATCGGCACACGCGAATCGCTGTCGCCCACGAGGAGCAAGGTCGGCGTCGTCGCATTGGCGATATCTTTCAACGGCGAACTATTCCAGTAGACGTCCAGCGGCGCGTCTTTCTGCCACGGCGTTCCGCCAAACCATAGCAAACGGCGAAATCGCTCGTCGGTTTGCGCGTACATCGACACCCAGTTCGCAACTCCTGCGCCAGACGACGCCGCTTTGAATCGCGAGGTCATCGTGATCAACTTGTTCGCCAGATGTGCCCCGGCGCTCCACCCCATGAGCACCATCTGATTGGGGTCGGCGATGCCTTGCGCGACAAGCGCATCAACCCCCGCCAGCACGTCGAGCGGCTGGTTCTGGAAGTAATGGCCGATGACGTCGCGGTACGCCGCGTTGCCGTAGCCGGCACTGCCGCGATAGTTCGGCCTCAGGACGATGTAGCCCTTGCCAGTCAGCACCGTGAAATAACTCTGGAAAAACCCCGAGCCTGCACCGAACTTGTCCGACTCCGCCGGTCCTCCGTGCAGCTGGACCACGAGCGGATACCGTTTGCCGCGTTCGTAATCGGCCGGATAGAAGAGCAAGCCTTCTACGGTCGCGCCGTCCGCGCCCTTCCACTCGAATCGCTCCTGCCGTGGCAATGCGAACGTCGTCGCGAAGGTGTCGTAGACGCCCGTGACGCGCGTCGCCTGGCCGGTCGCGAGCGCCAATGTGTAAACGTCACCGAAGCGTGTCGGTTCGTCGAACAGAAACACGAGCCGATCGGCGCGTGGCTCGTAGTTGAAGGCCGGCGCCGGATAGGCCGGAATGCCGTGCGTGCCGTCGGTCAGCTGCTTGAACGTGCCGGTGGCGACATCGATCTGCAGGATTTCATTGTGCACGCCCATGTTCGCGACGGCGATGATCGTTCGTCCGCCCGGCCCCCAGGTCGCGCGATCGATTTCATACGGGAAATCGGGCAGCAGTGCGCGCGCCGTCCCGCCCGACGCTGGAACAACGAACAGGTTCTGGTTGTAATACGGCTCGAGCGCTGCATTAGCCGCTGCCACGAACAGCACTCGTGAGTTGTCGGGCGACAGCTCCGGCTCGA
>Ga0207659_10000579_pt1 | contig 22035 bp, 16 predicted proteins | sample KBSM43metaG_FD_184330 | JGI IMG/M metagenome (GOLD analysis project Ga0207659, IMG submission 184330) | Miscanthus rhizosphere microbial communities from Kellogg Biological Station, Michigan, USA - KBS M4-3 metaG (SPAdes) (version 2) | ecosystem: Host-associated > Plants > Roots > Rhizosphere >...
ATCTTTTCCGCAGGGCAACTGCGAGCCGCGAAAATCTTTGCGCAGGCACGATTGACTGTAATGACAGAATCCGCAAGGCCGAGGCTCCACTTCTCTACCCACTTCAAGAAGCGAACGCTATTCGCCATTGGAGGAAGACCGAAAATCGTTTGCATTAACTCGGGCATGGGATCGTGAAGGTCCAGAATGACCTTGGCTCCGAAGAGTTTTGGCACCAGCCCGCTCAGAACGAGGAAATCCGGCATGTTGTGGACGTAAACGAGATCGTACCGTCGACGAAAAACAGACCGCGAAACGATGATGCAGGAGGAAGCCAGGAGGAATGCCAGATATTGATAGAGGTAGCCCAGTATGCCACCTCTTCGACGAGAGATTGGGACCCGACGAATCTCAACGCCATTGTGACTCTCGGCCTTCAGATCCTCGGGATCCTCCCTCAAGCAGATCAGATCTACAGCCATTCCGGCGTCTGCAAGCGCCTCTGCCGCGCGTCGAGGTCGAGGATCCGAAGGATAGTAGGAAAACAACACCATGGCGACGCGCTTTCGCCGAAGAGTCCCCTTAACGTTAGGGGTGGGATCCACGCTTACACTGGCGCCTGACATTGTCGTCACCGAGAACTACTGCTTACAGCCGGTCTCTCGCAAAACTCCTGAATGGTTTCCACCACACGCTTCTGCTGTTCATGGTGAAGCTGAGGGTACATCGGCAGGGAAAGGATTTTCCCGGCCAGGCGTTCTGTGTCCGGTAGTGAACCTTCTCCGCCGCCAAGGTATGCATATGCGGGTTGAAGGTGTAACGGGATAGGGTAGTGAAGACCGGTGCCTATACTTCGCTCTGTGAAATGCTTCTGCAGGTCGTCGCGTCCTTGCGCGCAAACCACAACGTAGAGGTGGTAGTTCGCGCGACTCCAGCGCGGTTCAAACGGCGTCTTTACGTCATCCCTCCCGCTTAGCAGCAGGTTGTAATTTTCGGCAAGCTCCCGACGCTTTCGATTCCACTCATTGAGGAATGGCAGCTTCACGCGAAGGAGAGCCGCCTGCATCGCATCCAGCCTTCCATTGTAGCCTTCGACCTGATGTTGGTATTTCCGGCTCTGACCGTGGTCCCGAATCATCCGCATGCGGCGAGCGAGATCTTCGTCGTCGGTTGTTACGGCACCGCCTTCTCCGCATGCGCCCAGGTTCTTTCCTGGATAAAAACTGAACGCTGCCGCTTTTCCAATCGAACCCGCTCGTTGCCACGCATTATGGCGGTCCGAAAAGTACTCGCTTCCGTGAGCCTGGCAGGCATCTTCAAACACCATCAAGCCATACTCTTCGGCCAACTCCATCAAGGAGTCCATGTTGCAAACTTGACCGTAAAGGTGGACTGGCATGATCGCCTTCACGAGCCGTCCGCTGGGGCGATGCACTGGGTAGCGTCCTCTTGCGGGCCGGTCACACTGGGTGTGAAGAAATCCTCGAAGGGCCTCGACACTCATGTTGAAGGTCAGTGGGTCGATATCCACAAAGTGCGGAATTGCACCGACCTGAACAATGGCTTCAACTGTTGCGGCGAACGTGTTCGCCACGGTTATGACAATTTCTTCTTTTCCGACCCCTGCCGCCATTAATGCGAACCTTAGAGCGTCCGTCCCACTACTCACGCCCACGCAGTATTTCGCATTGGAGAATCTGGCAAACTCCTGCTCAAATTGCTCCACCATCGGACCACCAACAAACATCCCTGTTGTCAGCACGCCCTTAACGGCGTCCATAAGCTGCTCCTGCAATTCAAGGTGTGGAGCAACCAAATCCACAAATGGGATTCCTTTCCCTGATGTCATCCTTTGAATCTCCTTTCGGTGCCTATGACTTTTTATCTGCTAGCGGGCTCTCTGAAGCATTTGCTGTAGAGAAGCCGCGCGAGCGGTTAGCTTGGGAAACCGGCAAAGGTAGTTGTCCCGCACTTCGGTAAGATATCGTCTGGCCGTGACTTTCAGACGATATTTCGTGCTCTGCTCGAGCTGTGGTTTAACCGGAACGGAGCTGCGCGCTTCTATCGTCACCGCTTCCCTGTTGGAGCTCCTGATGGCGAACTGGATGTCGCCATTAACGGGCTTCGCCGCGACATGCATTCCATCGACGAAGACCTCCACAGTTTCCGGGTCTGTTTCGGCCTTCGAAACGAGGAGAGTTCCGACACCTGGGGGAATAAACAACGTACGGGAGCTGTACACTCGGACACCGACGCCTTCCCCGGCTCCTGCACTCACCGAATACGTGGAGAGAATGCCGCGTTCCAAGTTGGTCCAGGTCAACTCCGGTTCGAGGCCATTTAGAGTTTCCACTGCGGATCGAAGTGAGTTCAGGCCATTTTCAAAATATTGATGATGAGTCACGATGAGACAGGGTTTACCGAGTATCAGATCCAGCGCGAAGTTCGCCGCCGTTTCTTCTGCCGGACGTCTCATGAACAATGGGAACCCGCCGAACGACATGATTGCTGGTTTGAGAAGTTCCCCGCCCTTGACGCCCTCACCGGTTTGGCAATCCAACAATTCCGTGTTTACGGCGGCCAGCATTTCGCTTGCGCGAAGAGCGCGCATGGCCTCTCCGGAAAACCGTCCCTGAGGGAAAACCATCACACGCTCCCACCCCAAAGCAGTCTCCGCCTGCAGCCGACTCATGCGTCTCATTGCAAGATCAATCAGGGGCATCGCAGCCGACATTGTTTTTGTGGAGAATTCTGATCCCGTGTGGTCGCATCCATGCACACAAATCGAGAGCTGCGGCCAGTTGTCCTTGAACAAGTCGACAATCTCTCGTGAAGTGCGTTTGTGATTCCAGGGGATGAAGGCAATGCTCGCCGCGGCTCCAGTTTCTCGGACGCAATGGACAAGTCCCTTGAGATCCAGGAAGCCATATCTCGGGCGCAGATTCGGATCGTCGATTACCCAGTGCGCCCACCGCAATGGACTGGCAGGCAAGCTGATTTGGCAGTGTCGCAGAAAGAAGAGAAGCGGCACCAGTCCCGAGAAGCACTGAGTAATATCAAGGTTACGCAAGTGTTCGGCTGAAATATCAAACACAGCGCGCGACGACAGAACGAAGAGGTTGACGCCGGCCAGATCGAACTTTGTAAGAAGACTGCCGACATTGTTGGTTACGATCGCTTCTGACGGATATGCGGCGCCTTCGACGCGTAGGGCCACATCCTGACCACACAGAACTCCCCTGATTCGAAGTCCGGCAAATGGGCCGCACACGCTTCGCGAGGATGCCACAACATAATCGGTGCTTGCGCTGCTCGACATTGCGGCGACCGAGACCCGCCCACCGACGAGACTCTGAAGAGTCTCCACAGCTTTCGGGGTCCCGGAAAAAGGATAGACGAGAATGTTCGCGAAACCAGGTGCGAGTTCCGCAAGCGATCCTGGTCGCGAACCTGCTTCGCACAACTCCACGAATTGCGACTCGGACAGCAGCAAGGCACCGGACGAGTTCTCTCCCTCGACCAGGCGTCTCTCAAGCCGAGAAGTCGCAAAACTGGCTCCCAGAGCAGCCATCAGGTCACAGACGGGGCTACTCTGGGACGATTCTGGAACCACTAATTGATTCATGAGCGAATTGATTCGTCAGGCAGGCTTTCGTCCTACGACGAGTGAACGCATGGCGAGCGGTGAGCAGCAAACATCGAGCACCGGGCCGAGCGTTCGGCAGACTTTTAGCAGATTCGGATTGGCAGAATGAGGAATCCAGCAGAAGTTTCGCGATACTTTGACTTCAAAACCGGCGTCTTTGAACGGGCGTGTATATTCCTTGAGGCTTGGAATATAGGATCCATCGCCTTTTTGTGGAAACCCTTCTCTGACTCTGCTGCGGAAGAAGGGGAAGTACTTGTTCATGTCGATCATGATCGTCTGTCCCCCCGGCCGAAGGAGAGCAAAGATATCCTGCGACAACTCTTTCTCTCGCTGGAGCCGGTGCGCATAGCGCGTCGTATTGACGCCGACGATCAGATCAAACGTTCCGCTCAAGTCCTTGCGCGAAGACCGCAACTCGCGGCAAAGATCAGACATGAGATTCTCATTCCCCGCAACGGCATACGTCAATTTAGAGTTCAAGTCTGCCGGAAGGTGCTCCATGGCCTCCTTCCTCGCCGCCTCTATCATCGGCGGTGAGAAATCCACCCCGTAGGCGCGTTCCAACCCGGCATTCTGGGCACGCAGCAATTCCGCGATCCTCAGAAGGTTCATACCACCACCACAGCCATACTCCATGACGCGGAAGCTGTGGCCCTTCGGACGGGATGAAATAAGTTCCCGGATTGAGCGCAGGTACACTGGCGCGTAGACGTGCTGCAATATGTAGGCGATACCTGCGCCGGCAGTATCACTGATGTACTTCGCGATAATGTCATCTCTGGTGTACTCCTGCATGTAAACATCAATGCTCACCTGCGAATTCATTTACCCTGCTCCTTCGAATTGAGATAGCGAAACACTCTTGCCGGATTTCCGGCCACCACAGCATTCGCGGGCACATCCTTTGTGACCACGCTGCCAGCACCCACCAGCGCATTTTCACCCACCGTGACGTTAGCCAGGATCGTCGCACCGGATCCGATCGAAGCACCCTTGCGGATCACGGTCCGTTCAACACTCCAATCGGCTTCCGTTTGCAGCTTGCCATCGCCGGTCGTAGCACGGGGGTAAGAGTCATTGATGAACATCACCCCATGTCCGATGAAGACGTCATCCTCGATCGTTACGCCTTCGCAGATAAAGGAATGGCTGGAAATCTTGCAGTTCTTTCCAACCGACGCATTTTTCTGAATCTCGACAAACGTACCGATCTTGGTGTTATCTCCGACGGTACATCCATAAAGATTGATGAACCTGGCAAGCTTCACGTTCTGACCGAGCTTTACGTCGGCCGCGATGCTGACCAGTTCCGGTGTAGCACTCTCCAATCTGACCTCCATTCTATCGACGCGTGATCCCCAGCTTTTGAATCAGCTCATAAAGGCTCGGGCGGCTGATTTCGAGTTCAATTGCAGCACGAGATAAGTTCCCCTTGTTCCTCGCCAGGGCGGCTTCAATCATCTGCCGCTCCACGGCCTCGCGCGCCTTTCCGAGGCTTTGGCCCATGTACTCCGTTGTCGCGGAATTCAAGCCAAGGTCCTGATGAGTAATTCTGCCGTTCTCTGCCATGATGGCCGCTCTCTGGATTCGGTTCTCAAGCTCGCGCACGTTGCCTGGCCAACCATGAGATTCAATCACCTGAAGCGCCTTCGGAGTGAACACCAGGTTCTTCTGATGTCTGGATGATTGTCGTTGGAGAAATGCCTTGGCCAGCAGAATGCTGTCCCCATCGCGCTCGCGGAGCGGGGGTATGGCCACGTTGACGACATTCAAACGATAGTAGAGATCTTCTCTGAACCGCCCTTCAGCCATTGCCCTTGTGAGATCTACATTGGTGGCTGCGAGAACTCGAGCGTCTACCGCTATGAGCGATCGGCCGCCTATCCGCTCGATCTGATGATCCTGCAGGAAGCGCAAGAGCTTGACCTGCAAAGATCCCGACAGTTCACCAATCTCATCCAGGAACAGCGTTCCGCCCTGGGCCATCTCGACTCGCCCCTGGCGCTGCACGTGAGCTCCAGTAAAAGATCCCTTTTCGTGGCCGAAGAGTTCGCTCTCCAGCAAACTCTCGGGAATTGCGCCGCAATTGATTGCGATAAAAGGCTTGTCTCTACGGGGGCTGCGCCGGTGGATCGCGTGAGCGACAAGTTCCTTTCCAGTCCCGCTTTCCCCAGCAATCAATACCGGCACATCGGCGCCTGCGACCTTCTCAATCGTGCCAAAGACCTTCTGCATTTGAGGGCTGGACCCCAGAAGGTCATCGAAGGAGTCGTATGTGCTCTTCTCGAGGAGTTCCCGCCGTTCACGATCCAATTGCTGCACGTGGATAGCGCGATCGATGATGATTTTCAGCTCATCAACGTTCACTGGCTTGGCCAGGAAGTCATAAGCTCCCTGGCCGATGGCTTCCAAACCATTCTCCTTCTCACTCTGTCCGGTGATCACAAGGACTTTAACGAGAGGATTCACCTGAAGCATCTCAGACAAGGCAAGAAAGCCCTCGCGAGTGTCACCAGGCGATGGGGGCAATCCAAGGTCGAGAGTCACCACGCCAGGTGCTTCCCGTTTTAATACTTCAAGAGCACTGCCGCGATCCTCGGCGAGGAGCACGTCATACCGCGCCGTAAGAGCCCATCGCATTTGCGCTCTTACTTCGTCATCATCATCTACGATTAAGATTCTCGGTCTGTCCATTTCACGATCCTGTTGGTAGGAGTACACGGAATTCCGTTCCGGCACCGACACTGCTGTTCACTTCCAGAACACCGCGGTGCGCTTCGACAATAAGCCTGCTGTGAAAGAGGCCGATTCCCAGCCCCTTCTTCTTTGTGGTCTGGAAAGGCTTGAACAACGATTTCTCGATAAACTCCTCGGACATGCCACATCCGTTGTCCCGCACGCAGAACCCCACAGAATTCCCTTCATGAACCGTCGTAACCTGAATTACTCCGTTGCCATTGACGGCTTCATTTGCATTCAGAACAAGGTTCGTCAGGACCTTGTGGATTTGTCCCGCATCAAGCCGAACCCTGGGCAACGGCTGCAAGTCCTGGTGGAGTTCCGCCTTGAGGTTGGCCTTGAATCCATCCAGCGTTTCGGCAACGAGCTTCGTGAGATCGCACGGATCAAGCTTCAGCTCGAGCTTGCCTCGCAGCAAGGAAAGCCGGCTGCACATCTCATCAATTTCCCTCACGCTTCGTGAGATTACTCGCAGGGCATCCGCACGAAACTCCGGAATATCAAAATTGTCGGGCAGGTTCTGCATGGTCAGGGAGAGGCGCGATGCTAGGTTCTTCAGGTCGTGCACAAAGAATGTCGACACGGTTTGGAATGTCTCAACTTCCTTCGCATGCCTCAGGTGCGCCGATAGCCTCAGGTTCAGGAGGGATGATGCCAATTGAGCCGCCAGTGTCTCGAGAAGAACAATATCCTCCGAGGATAAGGTGCCCTCTTCTCCGACACGGTCATCATTGAGCGTCATCACCCCGACAAATTCACCCCCCGCCTGAAGACCAACTGCATATCGAAGTCGATGGTGGCGGAAAAATCCTTCTCCACACTTCATTATTTCCAGCGGCCATTCAAACTCATGGTTCGCAAGATCGACGCAGCCGGGTTTTTCACGGAGGAACCGAATGAACTCCGGGGCGCTCTTTCCCGCCTTCTCCATATCTCTGGAACGTTCACCGTACAAGGCTGTCGATCCCGCCAGAACCAGCCGCCTCTGCGATTCGTCTGTAAGCCAGACACTGACGGACAGAATCTCCAGGGACTCCGAGACGAGCTTGCTTACCGCGGCGCTGAGTTCCTTTTCATCGAGGACGGATGTCGTTCGCTGCGTCGATTCCATCCATGTGGCCCGGTAGTCGTACAAAGGACGCCGGAAGTGTGCGCTGACAAACATCCGGAGTTGTCGGCGCAACCTGTTCGACAGAAGCAGGATGCCAAGAGCCGTCAGCGACAGAAAAACGAGAAAGGCGTCCAGCGGGAGCGAACGGCTTGGAGAGAAGTGCCGTACCAGATTGGCCAGCAAACCTACGGCAAGAAGATAGACCCCGGCGAGAACGATGGTCAGCGAGTTCCGAATAGCCGCTGTCGAAAGATAGACCTCGACGTTCAGAGAACTCTCTCTGACCAAAGACAGCGTGAAAAGGACGTTCGCTGCAAGAAGTGCAACCGATGATACCGGCCCAAGGCCTGTGTCCAGTCTGGAAAAAAGAAGATCCTGGCTCGCCAGATAAACGCGGAGCGCAAATAGCCCGCCAACCCCTAGAGCCATGAATTTGATCTGCCACCGCATCCGTCCGGTCGATGAACGGATCGTCCGTTCAAGGTTGAAGAGAATCAGAATCGATGTGACGAGAACGAAAAGGGAGAGCACCTGACCGAATACCGTCAGGGGAAAGAACCACCGCGCGACGTCGTTTGACGAGTAGGTACCTGTTACCAGCGACCCCCTGAAAAAACCGACCAGCATCAGCGGAATGGCGGCGCCTGCCCCAATAGCCCACTTCCACCTCAGCAGGAACTTCGAAGCATCGACGCGCGCATACGCCAGGCTGAAGATCAGCCAGACCCAGGGTGTCACCGCCGATATCGCCACGATTCGCTTCGTCCAGTAAAGGATGTCTTGGGGCAATAACGCGCCATAGCTGATTCCTCGCAGAGCCTCTTCGGCAGCAAAAAGCAGCATGCCGAGCGCAAAGACGCGATGAACCAGAGCCTGACGGTCGCGCAGGAATACTCCAATCGCAACAATCAGGCTGAAGTAGGCGGCGGTATAGGAAAGAACTGCAGAAGTCGACATGGATGGTGGATCCGGAATCTCCGGGTTAGGGCGCGACCTCTTTCAGAGCGGCCTGGGCAAGTGCCTTCTCCTTGAATTCCTTGGGATTGTTGCTGGCCTTCCGCAACGCTTCTGCTGCTTCCCTGGTTTGCTTTAATGCTTTATAGGCCATGCCAAGGTGGTACTGAAAGGTGGGATTACCCGGATCCTTGGAGGCCGCGAACATTAGTTGATCCCGAGCGAGGGTGTAATTCCCAAACTTGTAATAAACCCATCCCAGCGTATCCGCTACCGCCGGACTCTCCGGATTTCTCCTCTTTACTCCCTGGGCCCAGCCGAGGGCCGAATCGAGTTCCTTGCCTTCTTCCGCGAGGAGGTACGAGAGATTATTTCCGGCAACATCCGAGTTGGGATCAAGCTCGAGGGCGCGACGATAGTTGGTCTTGGCATCGTCGATCTTCCCCTGGGTCTCTAAGACCATGCCACGGGTCGAATAGGCGCCGGCATTGGTGGGATTCTTCTCAATGACTTCATTCAGTTTTTGAAGGCCTTCAGGAAGCCTTCCAGCCTGAATGTAAAGACTGGCGAGAGCGGCGTTGGCGTTACTCCCCTTGGGATCCTTTTCCAGGGCTTTCTTGTAATTGGCCTCAGCTTCCGGCACCTTGCCCATACCCGCATAAACAGCGGCAAGCAATTCATAGTACGGTGCCTTCTGCTCTTGTTCGGCGACGGTACTGAGCTTTTGAATCGCCTTCTCCGGCTGCTTTGTCTCCACATAAAAGCGAGTCAAATGGTCAAGACGAGTAAAAGAGTTCGGTTCGATCTCTAAAGTACGAAGGAGGCTTTTTTCCGCTTCCGCGTTTCGGCCCATCGCGAGTTGAGTACGGGCCATCTGCAGGTGAACCTCTGCACTGTTGGGCTGCTCCTTGACTAAAGCACTCAGCTCTCGCTCCGACTCGACATAACGCTTCTCCGCACGATCGATTGCGGCCGTCACGAGTCTTGCGGGGAAGAAATTCTTGACGGCAGAGTTGACCTTATCAATTTCAACCCGGGCATCGGCAACCTTTCCCTTGTCGAGCAGCACGCTCGCCAGAGCAACGCGCGCGACATGGTAGCCCGGAACCATCGTGAGTGCCTTTTGATAGTGCTCAGTCGCACGGTCGAGGTTGCTGTTCTTCGCCTCAATACTGCCAAGAAGGTAGAACACTTCCGGTTGCCCACTGTTCAGGGCCTGGGGTTCGCTCAGAGTCGCCTTCGCGTTGTCGTATTCGCCCAGAGAGAATTGAAGCCGTCCGAGGAGTAACAAGCCTTCGGGATCTTTTGGTTTTTCCTTCAGGATCTGGTCGATTTCTAGCCGAGCGCGCGCCGGCTCGTCGGCCATGAAATTCACCGCCAGCCTCTTTGCGATAGCGAGTGCAACGGCTTGGTTTTTGTCGAACTCGAACTCCTTCTTGGCCTTAAGGTCCAGCAATACCTTGCGGGCCTCTGCATTCTGATTCCGCGCCACATACTGATTGGCCAGCAAAAAGGAGGGCGTAGGATCGAGCGGGATGAGGTTCTGGGTACTCTCCAGGAGTTTGATTCCATCATCAAAGCGCCCCTGTTGAAAATACATCAGGGCGAATGGTCCATAGATTCTGCCATCTGTCGGATTCAGGGCGAGAGCTTCCTTGAATGTGGCCTCGGCCTTCGCCGGATCCTTCATCGCCAGATAAAAGTTAGCCAACGATAAAAGGGCGCCCAAGTTCTTCGGATCGAGCTCGCGCGCTTTGAGAAATGCCTTTTCCGCCTCAGGAAAGTTCTGCTGGAGGGCCTGTGTCGTGCCAAGACCAATTAGCGCTGACGGGTTATTGGGATCAAGAGCTGTTGCTCTTTCGAAGCTCTCCTTGGAATCGGGCAGTTTTCTCAAGCCTGCGTTGACATTTCCCTGCAGAATAAGTGCCTCCACATCATCCGGGTTCTTCTGTAACAGCTTTACTGTGATCTTCCGGATCTCCTCATAGAGGCGCGTGTCCCTCAGATACAAATTTCCCAGTTTCAAACTTGCTTCCCTATCCTCAGGGAAATATTCAAGGAACGAGAGCAATTGCCTGCCGGCGGAGTTCAGGTCGGACTGGCTCATGTAACTGTCGACGAGAAGGAATCGTGCCTCGCGATTGCGGGGATCCTGCTGCACCGCCCTGAGCAACTGGATTGTCGCGGTCGCGTAGTCTTTATCCTCGTAATACTTTTTGGCATCCTTGACAAGATCCTCCACAGTGGTGGGAGAGGAACGCCAGATGGCAAAGGCAACAGCGCCGCCTGCGAGCAGAGTGGCGATCAAAAGTGTGGGGAAAAGTATTCTTTTCATAGGTTAGCCTCTCGCAACATAGACTGCTCACCCGAGCCGTTCGCCTCTGTCTTCTCGGTCCTCATCAGGACTTTCAAAACGGGATAAGTGAGAAGAAGCGCAAGAAGGAAGAACGGTATTCCCCCTTCACGATGCAGACGGCTCTCAATGATGCCCGGGTCTACATGAAGGGACAGCAGAGTCAGCGTTACAATCCGAACTGCATTCTTGAAAATCATGATCGGAATCGCGACAACAACCAGCGCGAGCCGTCGCCACGTGGTCTTGAGGAGCAGGTGCCCGGCAAGGATTGTCAGAATCAGCATGCTCAGGCATGATCGAATTCCACTGCATTCCGGCGCCACCTCGATCGAGAGGCGCGGCATGTGGAAAACGAAACCTTCACGATAGACGGGGGTACCGCTTAGCCGCAGAAGAATCAGGGATATTTCGGCCGATCCTCGTTGAAGAAGACTGATGAGAGTGTTGAGAATTGCGCTTGGAATAGGAATGCAGAACGCCAGGAAGAGCAACGGGAATAGCGCCGCTCCGAAGGCCTCCACGCCGTAGAACGCGACGAACAGTCCAATCCAGATCGCAAGAATGGACGACGTCGTCAGACTAAGGCGATTCCCTTCATCAACTGGAGCACTCAGGAAATGGCCGGCTGCTGCCAGCCCTAGTCCCAGCAGAGCAATCAGCACACCCGGCAAGACTGCCGACTCAACGCGAGAGAAAATTCTGCTTCGGTCCCTGAAAATGAGAAACCCGCTGACAAACGGGATCAGCAATACCTGCGAGGCATTAGTGTGATCCGTATCCAGTGCGTATCTGATGAGATCGCGGATTTCATGCCACCGAAGAGCGAATAGCGTCAGGGAAGTCAGCAGAAACAGGGCCGTTCTGCGACCAGGATTCACTTGCGCGGCGCCTCATAGACGAGGCGATCTTGATCGAGGCACGCGTAAGCCACGCGCGCCCGCTGGCTACCTGGGCCTTCGATGCTCCAACCGCTCGCTGTGGGAACGAGCTTCATCTCGTTGCGCTGCCGCCACCACTGGTCCACCTCGCCCGGAAGGGCTACCCAGACACCTTCCTTGGCTTGAAGCGTCCGAACGTCCTCGAGAAGCTGTCGATAGACTTGCTGCGCACGATTTGAAAAGACATAGTCCGGATGGACGATGAGGCTGACAAGCCCGTGTCCTCGAACAATCACATCAATCTGCTGCTTCCAAAGAGTTGTGGAGTAATCATTGAGGACGTTGAAAATCGTGTAATCCTGCGTGGTCGTAAGCGGTAATTCGAGCACATTCCCAGGGAGAAAGTACGGCATCACCGTACAACAGCCACCGTGTTGAGGCTCGAGCCGGGCCACGTTCGGAACGGACATGTCATAGGAAAAATTGAGATCCTGAAGCCAGTCAGCATTCCGATACATCGTTGGTGAGCGGAAGCCGCGCGCTCCAAACACAACGGCGTATTCGTTGATTCGCTTGGCGCGTTCGATAAAGCTGGCTCGATCATGAAAGAGGTTCCCGTCATGGTCGAGCCCATGCACATTGATCTCGAAGCCACGACTCCGAATCGAGTCCAGGAAGCCTGGTGAAACCTGATACCTCTTCTCAGGCACAACCTGGATTGAAGCCTTGAATCCAAACGCTTCGTCGACATCCATAAGCTTGCCGGTCAAATCACGGCCAGCCTTTGTTTCAATGTCGTGCGTGAGAATCGCACAAGCCTGGTGCCCTTCCGGCCAAAACCAGATGAACGGGAGTCGCTCCCGCTTCGATGCGCGAAGGGTGAGCGCCATCAACTCTTCTGAAAGGACATCAACACTGCGATCAACCGGCCAGCTTGGGAACGTACGGGACTGCCACCCTCTCAGGTAGGCACGCTGCAGATGTTTTCGCAAAGCAACGGGAAGGAAGGGGCGAAGTCGATAGTAAACGTCACGGGTCCATTCCGCATCCAACCAGGTGTTCCCGCAAGTTACATACCGCTCATATCGCAAATTGTCGATTACCTGATCGACATCAAAGGGCAGAGACACTTTGTTTTGACGGACCTGAACAGACCCAGCCGCATCGAACAGGTTACCGTTGACGTAGGACCTTGTAATGCCGACAGCCTGGCCATAGCAAACCGCATCCGGACCAAAGCGGAAGAATCCCTTCAGCCCGTTGGGAGTTCCTTCCAGCCCTAGATCTGCAACATCATCCGGGCAGCGATAATATTCAGTAATTGACACGGTTGGTTCAGGCAGTGACTTTGGAAGATGCTGGTTTGGGGGAATCGCAATAAACCATCTCACCTCGTTGCGCCATGGACTGATTGATCGCCTCGATCATTTGGACCACTCGCAATCCCGATACCCCGTCGTTGAACGGCGTCTCGTTCTTGTAGATGCAGTCCACAAAGTATCGGGCTTCAAGGGAGAGGGCTTCAACCTGCTCAACTCGGGGCACCCAAAGATCACCGGTGCGGTAAATCACGCGAACGTCGTACGGTGCATTCCCGCCCGATCGTTCGATGCCCTTGTCATAGACCCTGATCTTTTCATCGGCCTCGAGGTCGTTCCAAACCAGCATTCTCTTTTCGCCGCCGATCAACGTCGTCCTTACCTTGACCGGGGACAACCAGTTGATATTGAGATGGGCAATCACCTTTCCGGGAAAATACATGGTGATGAACGCCATGTCTTCTTCTCCGTTGACGTGCTTTTCACCCGTCGCAACCACTGCTGAAGGGGGATCGGGGATCAAATAGTCGATGATAGAAAGGTCATGCGGGGCCAGGTCCCAAACAACGTTTGAGTCGTGTTGAAAAATACCCAGATTAACGCGGGTTGAATCGTAGTAGTAGAGCTTGCCCAGCGTTGCATTATCGATTAATTCGCGGATCTTGCGGACCGCACCTGTAAATAGAAACGTATGATCGACCATGATTTTCAGGTTCTTGCGCTCCGCCAGTTCGATCAAGCTTTCCGCTTCAGCAACACTGGCGGTGAAAGGCTTTTCAACAAAAATATGCTTTCCGTTTTCAAGGGCCTTTTTGGCGAGAGGATAGTGATGAGAGATTGGCGTGACGATCGCAACGGCATCGATGGCGGGGTTCGTGAGAATGTCATCGGCGTTGGTAGACACCTCCATAGATGGATAAACAGCGCGGACGCGTTCCAACGACTTTGGACTGACATCCGCGACGGATACAACAGACGCATTTGGGACGTTATAGAAATTGCGGACGACATTGGGTCCCCAATACCCATAGCCGACGACACCAATCTTCAGTGTGGATGAGTTTCTGTTATTCACGAATCACCTTGTGGTAGCAAAAGTTAAGTCGATCCCAGAACCCTGCCAGTCCCTGGCATGTTTGAAGCAAACGAGACTAATAAGCGCCATCGCCTTTAAGAACAGCGAGGGGCGTTTTGAACAGAATCTTGACGTCAAGCCACAAGGACTGCTCCCTGATATAGCGAAGGTCCATGCGAACCATCTCGTCAAATGTCGTCCGGCTGCGACCAGACACCTGCCACACCCCGGTCAAACCTGGCCGCGCTTCCAGGATTCTCCGGCGGTGCCAAAGGGAGTAATTCTCAAATTCGTACGGAATGGGAGGACGTGGTCCAACCAGCGACATCTCCCCTTTGAGAACATTGATGAACTGTGGCAACTCATCGAGGCTGGTCTTGCGAAGGAACCGGCCAACCCGGGTAACTCGCGGGTCGTTCTTGATCTTATAGGTGCCATCGCATTCCGTCAGTTCGTGGCTGATCAGCTTTCGAACGTATTCCTGATGGATCGCCGGGTCGCTGTTCACGTGCATGGAACGAAATTTGAGAAACGTAAATTCCGTTCCAGCATGGCCTATGCGTTGTTGCCTGAAGAAAACGGGCCCTTTTGAAGTTGCCTTGATCAGCGCTGCGATACTGAGAAACACAGGCGAGAGAAGCAGCAGAGCCGCCACGCTGCCGGAAACGTCCACCACTCTTTTCAGTGTGGCGCGCTGCGCGTCCGTCCCGTCTTTGTTCGGACCCACGGAAAACCTCTGCTCCGACGGCTTACGTCCGGTGTTCTCGTCGTCCGGAAAAATGTGGCAGGAGATCCAGATGTGCTCCGCACCAGCCTCAGCAGAGCGCCGAGACAAGATCGCCCGAGTACGTTCGATAACAACAGACTCGAGGGTCTGCCTGCCGGCACCATTCAGGGTTGTCAGAATCACGCCGAGAACAGTGGAGTTGCGATACCAACCGGTGACATCGGTTTCTCGCATCGTGGATCCAATCGCGCGGCCAATCTCCTCCATGGCGCTCACGGTGAGTTTGGATCCCAGTTCCTCCATGTCGACCAACATCAGAGCGAAGCGGGTTCCAGTTCGCTCAGCTCTTCGGCGCTCCAGGAGCAACAGGCGCTTGAATAGTGATTCGTCTGCGAGCGTCATATCCACCTTCATCAACGAACTCAGGACTTCAGGTACCGCTTCGAGTCAGAGCGTCCCTTGCCATCACCCGAATACACCAGGCGATTGTTACCGTACTGGTAATAGCTATAGGACTGATATGTCTGGAATGGCATGGGCTTGACGTCGTTGAGCACAACACCGACCAGTTTTCGCTGGTCAATGGCCTTGAACGCTCGATCCGTACTGGAGTAAGCGGTCTTCCCGCTTCGGATAACCATCAGTACGCCATCGCTCAATGCGGTCACAACACGGGCATCCGCGATGGGGGAGAACGGGGGCGCATCGAGAATAACCGTGTCGAAGACGGTCTTGAGATGCTCGACGAGATCCTTCATCTTCCGCATCGAGAGAGCCTCAATCGGGTTCGGCGCGATTCCTCCCGCCGTCATGAAATGAAGGTTGTTGATCCGCCGCAGAAAGCATTGCGGAGGCAAGAGTCCACCCTGCAGGTACTGCAGCAGGCCGGGGTCGGTTTTGACGCCGAGGTACTGGTCCAGGGTCGGCTTGCGAAGGTCACAATCGATAATCACGACGCGGCAGCCAGGGTCCTGAGAAAACGCGAAGGCCAGATTCACGCTGATCAAAGACTTTCCGTCCTGCGCGTCCGGGCTCGAGATCGTAATGACCTTGAGTGGCGGGTCGGTCTCGGCCTGGCGAAGCTGGATTTTCAGGTTCTTGAACTGCTCGCTGGTAAACGAGAATTCGTTCCTCGGCACTTCGAGCTTTTCATCCAATATCGGGTTCGTGACTTCGGGAACCAGAAGATCGGAAGGTGCATCCGAACGCACAAGCAGACTTTCCTCCTTCACCGCCTCAGTGAGAGGAACGATCTTGACGGTTCCGACACGCTCGAGAATTCCGAGAATCTTTTTAAGATTCTCTTCCGGAAGTCCAGTCGAACGCCGTAAGCGTTCGAACGTCTGCGGGGCGGCCAGTGCGCTCAGAACATTCAATTCCTCGGGATTCCAGGGATAATCGGAATTGTTCTGCTCAGCATTGATGGCGAGCCTGGCCTCCGGAATGGACGCGAAAAGTTCGCCGCTGTTGCGGGACAACTCCAGAAGCACGTGAGGTAATGTGATTCGTGCAGGCACGTAGTAGGTACGTAGCGAGTTCGTAAACGAGGAAACTTTTAACCCATCCTCCAGAACATGCCCGATAAGATCGAGGGTCTGGCGCCGAACTGCTGCTCCAACTTCGCCCTGACTGACGAACTTCTTTCGAACGATGGCTTCTCCAAGCACGATCTTCTGTCGCTGGGCATCGGCCTGCAGCGTATCCAGGTCCTTGGAGGTCATGAAGCCGTCTCGCACGAGATAGTCGCCGAGTCGACGGGAGCCTCTGTTGGAAGAGGCCGAATCAATGAATCCCTCGCAAAACGAAATGTTGATGCGTTCTCCCTTGGAGTTGGTGAGCAGCAATACGCCGGTCTGACGTTCCTGGCACAGCCGGCTCATTTCGTCGATGACAGAGTTAGTTTCAATCATTATCGGTACACCAGAGTCTGCAGGACAGGTTCAAGTTGCTGCAGAATGTAATGTTGTTTAAGGTAGACACCGTAAAGGAACACGCTATAGACGGCAAAACCTGCGAGAAAAAACGTGGCGAACGCGAGTTTCTTTTTTCTTAAAGCAATCTGGTCCGCATCAGAAACGATTGAGGGAATATCCACCATTACCGGCACTCCCCACATCGTCTCGATCTCCGACTGTGTCCAGACTCTCTGTCGTGCAAGATCGACAACGAAGGCGAATCCAATTGCCAATGCCAGGCTGGCCAGGCAGCCCATGCCCAGCACAGCCCACTTGTTGGGTTTTTCCGCCTCGGTTGGAAGGTTGGCCCGATCCTGGAGAATAAATTGCGAACCCTGTTCCCGCGCTTCCAGGTTCTCCGACAGCATTGCCTTTGTCAGATCGTATTTCAGTTCGTCTCGTTGCCTGCGAAGGTCGGTGTTGTTCCGGATCATTCCGGTCAGGGCCAGTTCGACACGAGGCGTGTTGCCGACTCGCCTTTTGACCTCTGCGATCTCTGCCTCAATCCCCTTTCGCTCGCTGACTCTGATGTCATACTCCGTCCGGAGATCCCTCATCGCATTTTCGTAAGTCGTATAAGCCGGGTTCTTGTACTTGTCCGCGGCGACCTCGGCAGACTTCTCCGCGGGCTTTGGATTCTCGAGAGCATCGAGGATGTCTCCGGGAACTTCTGCCCTGGCGCGATCCAGGCGAGATTTCGCCTGAGCAACATCAGGATGGTTTTCGGCACGGCCCGCTCTCGCCTCCTGGTACTCTGCCTTCCTTCTCAAATAGATGTCGACATACGGGTTCTTTGCGGTGGTTTCCTGCAAGCCAGCGGATTTAGGCGGAGCGTCAAGAAACTCCGGAATATGAGCCATTAGCTGCTCGTAACCCAGTCTCGTGCTGGCGAGACGGCTGAGTGCCTCTTCGTTAGATCTCTTGTTGGCATTAAGTCTGTCGAGTTCCCGCTGGTTCGATTCCAGCCTCTCGGGCAACTCCTCTAAGTGCTGGCTCTTCTTAGACAACAGGTCCGTGTCCGACTGCACCAGGTCCGTATCTCTCTTTTGCAGCTCGCTGTTCAGGAACTGAGTCGTGCCGGCTACCTTGCCTGCACGGTCCTCCTTGTCCCGTTGAATGAACCACTCGGTAAGTCTCAGGACAATGGCCTGAGCGACCGCCGGACTCTTATCCTGGCAGGTGATGCTGAAAGCGATGACGTTCATTACTCCGCGCGCATCCGGCTCGATGTTGAAGCCGACATAGATCTGCTTCTGTAGCCGGCCCACTGCCTCGTCACGGCTGAGCGCCTTCAGATCGGGCATCTGGTCTTCAAACTCCTCGAGAATTCCGAGAAGATTCGTGCGACTCAGCACCATCTGCTGGATGGACTTCAACCGCATCTGCCCGGAGCTCGAACTCAAATCCATCACGAAATTCTCAGGAACATCCCGAGGCTTGACGATTACCAGGGATCGCGAAACAAAGACTCTCGGGAGCTCCTTGGTAAGGATGGCAACAAGACATGACAGCGCTATGAACGGTGCAACAACCCACCATCGACGCCGTACCAGAAACGAGACAAAGTCCTGTACCGATTTAATACCTATTCTCATGGGAAAGAGTCTCCAGGGGATTTACTAAGCCGGGAGTCCGACGCAGGCTACCGCCATTTCAGTCACGGTCACCCGGAACTTGACAATGCAGGATGAAGGCAATCTCCAGTTCATTTTTCATTCGCAAGTACTTATGTCAAGAGCAATTTCGCTCTCGACAAGTCAACGAGAACGCAACAAATTCGGATGGCTGTAGCGCAACGAAACGAACAGCCTTCTCTCGCCAAACGCCTGGGGAGCAGGCCTGATATAGCGCTGGTACGTAAACCCTCCCTGAAGCGACAGATTTCTCGCCAGGGTGTATCCCAGGTTGGCTGTAGCTGACATTCCGCGAGTATTAAACGGATTGCCGACAATTCCCGTGCCGTCATAGGCGGAAAAATCTCCGAACACATTCATGCGCCGACCCAAAGGTCGTGAAACTCCCGCGCTGACGCTGCGGGTTGACGATACGGAACCCACACCGCTGGTCGTGGCATTGTTATTGCCGAGCGAGAAGTGGAAACTGTTTTCTTTGATTTTGTGCGAAACGCTCAGCGACGCCGTGAGGGTTGTGTTGCTGCCGGGAAAATTGAGATTGTTGACCCGCGAAGGCCCGGCGCTGATGTTGAAGGTTGTATTCTTCGCCACCAGTCTCGTAACCCCGACCGTAACCGCAGATGAGATCGCGCTCTGGAACTGGTCAAAGCTGAAGTACGAGCCGCTGTAACCAACGTTCCAGGAGGTTCTGTCGTCGAGACTCCGCGAGTAGCTTCCATTCCATGAGATCGTCTGTAAATCCGAGTAGCCGGCAAAAGCGATTTCGTCCGGGTAGATACCCATAGAGTGGCTCACGCCGAACGACAGGGACGACTTTGTAGAAAGTTTGCGGTCGACGCTAAAACTGAGCGAGTTGGTTCCAATCGGCGAGTTCGTGGTTACAGGGTAAAAGTAAAGGACTACGGCCTCATCTTCTACCGCAAGTCCACGCAGCGCGTAGAACGTTCGAATGTCGCTCGTCATCGAATAGTACTCCCCGACTCGCATATTCCACCGTGGGCCCATCTGTCGTGACCAAGAGAGGGAAAAGGAGTGAGACGTCGAATTTCTCTGCTGGTTCCCCCCATAATGGCTCCACCCAAGGGAGTATCCAAAGGTAAGAGTCGAGCGGGCAGTCCTGGAGGTTACAGTGCCCGAGGGGCTGACGCTATAAAAGCCCTCCGAATGGGAGGACTCGCCGGCAGCAGTATTGACCGGATAGTTGTTCAACCCTCCTGAAACATCGATCGACGCGTCCAGCGAAGTCACTCGCTGGGCATGAGCCGGAAGGCAGCATCCCAATAGCACAACCGCAATGCCGGTCATACTGACGCGAATCGGGAGTTTGCTCGGAAAACCCACTCTCAGTGAACCTCCACGACGTCACCGGACTCCAACTTGATATTCTGTGACAGGTTTTTCCCCTCGACGTACTCCTTGTAATTGAATCTCATGATCAGATTCCCGCGGAAGATGCGAACGTTCTCTTTGTCTGCAAACTCGGAGAAACCCCCTGCGTTCGCCAGCACCTGCATGATCGTCAATGGAATCGGACTGCTGAAAGCCCCGCCATGCCCCACGCTCCCCATGACGTAAATCTGGTAGCTCTGGATGGAATCGACGATGACCGTAACTTCCGGGACATCGATCTTTTCTTTGAGCCTCTCTTCCAGTTTTGCCTTCAGCTGCACGGCCGTAAGACCTGCCGCCTGCAAATCTTGAACTAGAGGTATTGAGATTCGTCCATCGGGCCGAACAAGAACCCTGCCCTGAGATACCTCCGGTTCCTTCCAAACATAGATATGCAGGATGTCATTGATCTGGATCAAATATGGTCCCACGTCCTGAGGTCGGGAGGGACCCGCCGACTGCGGAACGGTCGGCACCGTTGAACTCTGTTGGGCGGAAGCCACAGACACTAATCCAACGCTCAGGAGGAATCCGAGCCATGGGTAGTTTTTTCTAAACATATGGTGAGCCTTTCCCGCGCCAAACGGCCGCACGCCTGGTGGCCGGCAGTGGTGCGTGTGCACTTCTAATTTTGAGCAGGATAGGAACGATCAAAACTCAAACTCTTCAAGGCTGCTCATCCCCGAAGAGGACAACACTTGTTTTGAATCAAAAGGAGAACTTATGTGGTGCAAGCCTTGCCCGATGAGCATCCAGCGATCGGGCGCAGCCATGATGAGTGTAATTTCATCAAGAGCGGTTCAATGAAGCCGTCCTGGGGCTGGCAAGGACGGTCTGCTCTCTGGAGACATTTTCTGTCGTGCGGATCGACGAGGGCAGGGGCTTGATCCAGTGGCGATCCAATTCGACAGCAACAGAACGCATCAACAGCGACACAGATACGACTAACCGCTCTGTACTCTTTATGCGGGTGACGATGCCGGTGAGACCTTCCAGCGGGCCATTCTCAATCTGAACCGTCTCACCGACTCTCAAGTACGGCCAAGGCTGTGCCGCAACTCCAGATTCCATCACACGACGAATCGCAGCGAGTTCCGCTTCATCAACCGTGATTGGAGTCTTTCCAGACCCAACCACCTGATTCACGCCGGGCGTGATGAGAATCGGCAACCTCGCATGGACATTGAATCGACAGAAGACGTATCCAGGGAAAAGCGGAAAGGAAAGTGACTTGACGCGATCAGACCATTGGCGCGTCGAAGTATACGTTGGATAAAAGACCTGGTACCCCTTCTCTTCGAGGTGTGTCTGGACGTGCTTCTCGAACCGGGGTCTAACATGTAACGCGTACCATTGCTCGCTCATCCTTGCGCGCCTCCCGCGGCATCCTTGATCTTACCTATCCAGGGGAATCGTATTGTACAACCGACCTACAACTCGCTGTCAAGAAACAGTTTCCACAGCTTTTTCCGCTATCTGTGGAAGATCGAGTACCGCTGCTGTTTCCTGCAGAACCCTGTTGCAAAGGTCAGTCGCAAATCCTTTTGCAACCTTCATTCCTTTGCCGACGCAGATTATTGCAATGATGACATGGGCCGTTTAATAGTCGTAAGGTGCCGGGTGCACCCGACTTTAGGCCTACCTACCTCCATACTGCAGATTTGAAGAGCCTATCCAACTGTACATCCATCGTTTGATGCCTCCGGGTGTTCGTACCTGAGGCCTGACAGGCTACCGCCACCTGACTCCCAATCCTGGGAAAGTGGTTTGGCAAAGTCCGATTTATCCATATGGATGAGTTGTTGTCAAGGAGTGCGTCCCCATGCTTGTGGCTCAAAAAAACTTACGAAAATGTCACGACCCTAACACGACGGTCAGGCATGGCTGACACCCACTCATTCCGTTTGTCCCGAAACGAGACAGACGAGACACGTAATTATTCCGCGGTTGAAAACGGAAGGGTGAGGTCCCCATAATGACCCCAATGGATGTCGCAGACTCTCTAAACCGCCCACTTCGAGGCCTTCGAATTTCAGTCACAGACAGATGCAACTTCCGGTGCACGTATTGCATGCCCTTCGACGAATACCAATGGGTTGAACGAAGTGAAGTGCTGTCATTTGCTGAAATCGAGCGCGTCGCGCGCCTCTTCGTGGCTCAGGGTGTTTCGCAGATCCGGCTGACTGGAGGAGAGCCTCTGGTGCGCCGGAGCCTTTCCACACTCGTGCGGCAACTGAGTGGCATTGACGGCTTGCGAAGCCTCTCTTTAA
>Ga0207659_10000581_pt1 | contig 21934 bp, 22 predicted proteins | sample KBSM43metaG_FD_184330 | JGI IMG/M metagenome (GOLD analysis project Ga0207659, IMG submission 184330) | Miscanthus rhizosphere microbial communities from Kellogg Biological Station, Michigan, USA - KBS M4-3 metaG (SPAdes) (version 2) | ecosystem: Host-associated > Plants > Roots > Rhizosphere >...
GGAGACCCCAGCAATTACCGCGCCTGTGCGGTGCGCGCTGAACCGCGGATGCTAGCGCTTCACCATCCGTGACTTAGCGAGGGACGTGCACTTTTGTGATCCAACGGTGCGGTCCTAAAACGCATCATTGGATCACAAATCCTGTGGCAATTCGGATTCAGCCTTCCGGCTACAGGGACGGAACCTGGCCTCCCAGATACGCGGCGAGTTGATCGGGAGCGAACTGAAGACCCGTGTAGAACGGTCCAAACTCGGCAAACTTCGCGCTGGCTTCGTCGAACCGCATCTCGTAAATCAGCTTCTTGAAGACGAGCGGGTCGTGGGCAAAGAGATCCACGCCCCACTCCCAGTCGTCGAATCCGATTGAGCCTGAGATAACCTGCGTCACCTTCCCCGCGTAATGACGCCCGATCATGCCGTGCTCCCGCATCATGGCCGCACGGCGATCGAACCCTTCGGTGTACCAGTTGAGCGCTTCTCCGCGCCGCTTGTTCATCGGGTAGAAGCACACATAACGCGCCGCCGGCATGTCGAGAAACAACCGGTTCATCACCCGTTGTCTCTGCGTTTCCATTTCTGCATCGAACGCGTGATCGAATTCGTCGGTGCCCGGCTTGTGCGACGCCCCAACCTGCGAGTGAATTTTTGCCGTCATCTCGTACATCCCGAGTTCGACAACCGACACGTACGAGGACGTCGGTTCAAGCAGGTCGTGCAGCGCGGTGCGTGAAAACGCCAGCTGCGCGCCCGCCATCGGTTCGAAACCGCGGCGGAAGCAGACGATCATCAGGTCGGCCTTGTGACCGAGGACCTGCACAAACGCGGTTGATCCCGCATCTGGTACGGCGAGCGCGTTGATCGCCTCATCGGCGAGGCGGCGACGGTCTGTTTCCGACGTATTGCGAACGCGATCCCACCGCACGCGATACATGAGGTGGAGAACGCTCCACCCTTCGAGCGTTTCCGGGACAAAGGGGTTATGCATGCCGCAATCGTACTCTCGGGATTCGGGATCCAGGATCCGCTGATTTCGCGGATTTTAGAATTTACGAATCTACCCAATCGACCAATTCGATTTGTAGATTGGTCAATTCGTAAATTCGTAAATCTCGACTTACGCCGCCCGCCGGGTGTACGCCGCCACGCTGAACGCCGCCGCGGCAACCGCCGCCACCCCGACCAGCGCCCGTGTCGCAGGCGCCCATCCGCGAGCAAGATGCAGCGACGGTTCCCCGGTACGCCCTCTCCCCTGCAGAGACGGCGCGTCAGCGGTGGCGTGTTTTTCCAGCGAGTCGACGATCTCGTGGACGCCTCGCACTGAACCCACGGCCGCAAGAACCCCTTCGGCTTCCGACGCCAGCACGTCACCCCGAAGCGTGATTCCTCCGTCGACGGCTTCGACGCCAATCGCGCGCGGGTGCGAACACACGTGTCCCAGTGCAGCGCGCACGCGTTCGACCAGCCGTGCGTCATCGACTGGCTCGGGCCTCATGTTTCCCCAGACGTTTGCCGCGACGCCGCGTGTCCGATTGGCGAGATCTGTCGCCGTCGCCGCCACCACGCGTCCACTGACGCGCGCGCCGCGCACGGCTTTGGCGCGAACCAATGCCCGACGACGCGCGCCGCCGTTGGGATCCGCGATAAACATCAGCAGCGCCCCGAGCCCCGTACCCGCAAGCAACGCATTTCGATCCATAAAACCTCCTCCGTGAAATCGATCCGTTCGCAATCCGGATGCCCGGCCGGGAGCATGTCCGTATGATCGAAATCACCCCGACTCTCAATTTGCCGTTACTTTCCGACAACCATCAGCCGTGGGCGAGGAGCCGATCGACCGCCGGGAGTACCACTTCAGCGGCGCCAAGAATCGAAAGGTCGACCAGAGGCGATGCGGGCGTCGATTCCAGGTTGATTTCCGCCGTGAAGGCGCCCCGAGCTTGTGCCGCGCGTGCAAACCCTGCCGCCGGATAGACGACTGCCGACGTGCCGACTGTCAGGAACACGTCACACGATACCGCCTCCGTTGCGCGCTCGATGTCATTGGCATCGAGCGATTCTCCGAACCACACGACCGCGGGGCGGGCAAGACCGCCGCAATGCGGACATCTGGGGAGACGGTCGCGTTCCGCGACTTCTTCGTCATGCCACGCACGCACGCCGGCCGCACATCCGTTGAAGCACTTGGTTTCCCACAGCGACCCATGGAGGCGAATCAGGTCTCGCGTGCCGGCGCGGAGGTGCAGGTCATCGACATTCTGGGTGATCACCCGCACGTGTCTGGCCGGGTCCTGAGACCAGCGCGCGATCACCTCGTGGGCCGGGTTCGGCGTGCACGACGCCACCTTCGCTCGTCGCCATGAGTACCACTCCCACACCAGCGCCGGATCGCGCGCAAAGGCGTCGGGCGTCGCAAGGTCTTCAGGGCGGAACGCGCGCCACAGTCCTTCCTGACCGCGAAACGTCGGCACTCCGCTCGCCGCCGAGACGCCGGCCCCTGTCATCACGGTGACTGTCCGCGCGTCGCGTAGTCGCGACGCGAGGGCGCGCGCCTGCTGCTCCATGTCGGAAATCATTGCGTACAATTCAATCGATGCCGACCTTCGATCCCCGAGTCCTGCTCGACGAATACGGCGACGAAACGCTCGTTCGCGATCTCGCGAAACTCCTCGTGGAGACGGTTCCGGTGCAGGTTGACGCAGTGCGATCGGCGGTGGACGCTCGCGACGGCTCGGCATTGCGCGCGGCCGCGCATAAGCTTCGCGGCTCTATCGTGTCGTTCGGTGTCCCGGACACCGTGGACGCGGCTCGCCGCCTGGAGGCGATGGGCGCGTGCGGTGATCTCGGCGGTGCCGATACCCTCGTTCCGCAACTCGCCGCTGACGTGCACTCGCTCTGCACGAGCGCAAAGGCCTGGCTCGATTCCCGTTGAGAGTCGCCACCTGGAACGTCAACGGCATCCGTGCGCGGCAGACCGAGCTGCAGGATTTCATCGAGCGCGAAGCGCCGGACGTGCTCTGTCTCCAGGAAATCAAGGCGGGCATCGACCAGCTGCCTGTCTGGCTGTGCGAGCTGGAAGGTTACTGGTGCTATTGGCACGGCGGGAAAGGATATTCGGGCGTCGGTCTGCACGTGCGAAAAGCGTGGCACCCCGATCGTCCGCTCTTCCACCATCCGGACTTCGACTACGAGCACCGCATCGTGACGGCGCAGCTGCCACAGGCGACGGTCGCGTCGATTTACGTCCCGAATGGAGGGAAGGATTTCCCTGCGAAGATGCGATTTCTGGAAGCGATGGATGCATACGCATCGCAGTCTCAATCCTCGGGACGCCCGCTCGTGCTGTGCGGCGACCTCAATGTGGCGCGGACAGACATGGACGTGCATCCGAAAGAGCGCAAACCGCTCGCGATCGGGCAGCTTCCAGAAGAACGCGCCCTCATCGAACGAATCATCAGCCACGGGCTCGTTGACGTGCACAGAACGTTGGAGCCGGACAACGCGGAGCTGTTCACGTGGTGGGCGCCGTGGCGCAACCTGAAACAGCGGAATATCGGCTGGCGGCTGGACTACGTTCTGGCAGCGCAGGGGCTTGCCGATCGCGTCACGTCGTGCGTCGTCCAGCGTGAGTTTGGAACCAGTGACCACGGGCCGGTGGTCGCGGTGTTTGCGGACTAGTTTTTTTGGAGGGCGGACCTGGTCAGGTCCGCCTAATCCGAATCTTCGGCCGAACGTCTTATCCGTTCCATGCGTTCGCCGAGCCGGTTGAGTTCTTCACGATCGAGGGCGGCACGGGCTCCCTTGAACAGCTCGTCCTCTTCCTCATCCATGTGATGCTCAACATTCTCCTTGAGAACCTTGACCTTCGCTTTCCACAAGTCGGTCTCGGGCGGAACGTCGAGTAACTCATCAAGGATCACATCGGCGACATGATGTCCTTCGTATCCTTCGAGAACCGGTTCGTGCGTCTTCTTTTCGTCTCGGAGGCGTGGGTAGAGCACTTCTTCTTCCATCCGCTCGTGCGCGACCAATTCCGTACGGAGGTGGTCCAGCCGTTCTTCGCGCTCCGCACCTTCCGCTTCGAGCGTCTGCTCGAGCAGCTTTCTCAGCCGTTTGTGGCCTCGCTTAATAAGGTCCAATGCGTCCATGGCGACGCGTGCTGCAACCGTTATGCCTCGACCTTGGACCATCCTTCGGCCAGCTCATCACCCGCCGCCAGGTGATTGAGCGCGAAATCGGCGTGCCTGAATGCATCGCGAAGTAAGTTTGCGTCTAATGGACCGTTGGTGTCGCGACACTGCCTCGCCGCCTCCACTCGCACGAGCGCGAGCGCCGCTTCCAGACCACGGACAATCGTAAGAAAGCCCCGACCCTGGTAGGCCGTCCAGGACGCAAATGCCTTCGCGGCGAGATACCGTCTGAGCGGCGCGTCAAAAGCGGTCCATCGATCCGCGACGTACTGGCGATAACACTCCGCGAGGTTGCGAGTATCAGCTGCAGGCCGCCATTCATCTGGTACAGCCTTCAGCACGTCGTGGTAGTGCACCAGGCTGGCGTCGAGCGCTTCCGGAACAGGAACGCGTACGTATCCGGCAGGCAACTGTTCGATCGCGTTCACGATGGCGGCGCCCGTTGCGGGAGAGACACTTCGCACGATGCGCGCATTGCGTTCGAGCGTCGCGACGATGGTTTCCGGTGAGGCTGAGTCGTCAGCGCACGTCGCAACCATATGACGCTCCCAGGCTGTGTAGCTTTGAGCGTCCGCCAGGCAATCAGGCCTCAGCAGCGGGGGCCAGTCGTCGGATGTGACGACCAGTCCTTCGTAATCCGCATCAGGAAACGCCGGCGGGTCTTCGACGATTTCAATCGGCACGTCGTCGCGGAACAGCGAGCCTGCCGCCGTCGGACAGTAATGCGTCAGCGAAATGAATGTGCCGCGGGCATCCCGCACCGCCAGCCGCGGGAAATGACGGCACGTGGCGGGCAGCATCGGCTCGCCAAGATCGCGGTGAATCACGCAGAGTCCGGAATTGCGGTGGTAAAACACGCAGTCGCCGGTTGCCGTTCGCGCAACCATCGCCGCGGCTTCGTCCGGCAATGGATCTGCGACGATAAGCACGGTGGTGTTCTCGCCCGGCCGTCCAGCAGGAGCGATTCTGCCTGCGCTCAGCGCTTCATCGAGTGTCTTGTAGAGGGGCAGCTCGACGGGGACGTCCCAGTCAGCCGTACAGCACGCACCCGAATGGCGGCATCGATAGTCGGCGTGAATGCTCAGCGAGTACACGGCCATCACCGCGAGCATATCCGAGGTCCATCGTTTGCACTCTCCTGCCGCCATGAAAGTGCCGACACTGCTGTGCTGTTTGATGCTCTCGACCGGGAACGTTCGCGGAGGTGCCTCGCCACATACCGCCACCGTCGTCAACGAAGTCCTCGCCACGCAGGTCGCTCTCGATCGCAGCGGTTTCTCGCCGGGAGAGATCGACGGCCGGGCGGGGCGAAACCTGCAGCGCGCGTTGACCGCGTTCCAGGGTTCGCACCAGTTGCCTGCGACAGGACGGATGGACGATGAGACCTGGAAGCAGCTTGCAATGACAGCAGGCGACGTACCTCCCCTTGTGGACTACACGACCACGGACGCGGACGTCGCGGGACCGTTTACATCGAACATCCCGCCAAAGCTTCCGGACCAGGCGGCACTCGCCGCATTGAACTATCGAACGCCGCTCGAAGCGCTCGGCGAGCGTTTTCACAGCAGCCCGGCGCTGTTGCAGCAGCTCAATCCAGGGGCGACGTTCCAGCGTGCGGGAGAACGCCTGATGGTGCCCAACGTGATCTCCTCATCTGGGACCCAAGCGCCAGCTTCGCCATCGGGGGACATTACGGTCGTCGTGACGAAGAGCACGAGCGCGCTGACGATAGAGGACTCAACCGGACGCGTCCTGTTTCATGCGCCGGTGACGAGCGGAAGCACGCACGACCCGCTGCCAATCGGCACGTGGAAGGTCAATGGCGTGCAACGCAATCCGAAGTTCCACTACAACCCGGAGCTCTTCTGGGATGCCACGCCCGGCGACCGGAAGGCGACGCTGCAGCCGGGACCCAACAACCCCGTGGGCATCGTCTGGATCGATCTCTCGAAGCCGCACTACGGCATTCACGGCACGCCCGAGCCATCCAACATCGGCCACGTGGAGTCGCATGGGTGCGTCCGGCTGACGAACTGGGATGCCGATCGCGTCGCCCAGTGGGTTAAGCCAGGGACACGGGTGGAGTTTCGCGAATGAGACGGGTCGACCGGACGCGCAGGGAACGGCTCCGCAGGCGCGTCGTCAACTTCGGCGTCGCTTTCGCTCTGGGCGCTCTGGTGGCAACGCTGCTGAGTGATCGCCTCCAGAGACAGCAAGCGTCACAACCGGCCGAGCCATTACCGATTGCCACAACCGGCGCTGCTGAATCGGCGGTGGGACCGCCTCGAGCACCCGCGGTCGAAGCCGCAGCGCCGTCGATGGCTGAGGCCATTGGCGCTCTTGCCAGGCGTGATCTGCTCATCCCCGTCGAAGGCGTGACCGCAAATCGGCTGACGGATACGTTCAACGACTCACGCGCCATTGGACGCCGGCACGACGCGATTGACATCATGGCGCCGCGCGGCACGGAGGTGCGTGCCGTAGACGATGGCAGCATCGCGAAACTGTTCACGAGCAAGGCAGGTGGGCTGACGATCTATGAATTCGACCGCACACAGACCTTCTCGTATTACTACGCGCACCTCGATCGCTACGCGACCGGCCTCGCCGAGCACCAATCGGTCAAACGCGGGCAGGTGCTCGGATACGTCGGCAGCACGGGCAACGCCTCTGAAACGGCTCCGCATCTCCATTTCGCAATTGCACGCCTCGGCACGGATCGCGCCTGGTGGAAGGGCGATTTGATCAATCCGTATCCCCTGCTCGCGAAGTGAGTTAGAGAAAAGTACAGAACTTTTACAGTCAGGCTGCCTCGGCGTTGTTATGGTGCTACGGCACTATTCCGATAACAACACAGCCGGAGGTCGAATCTCGTGGTGCAGCCGACGCTTATGTACGGGCGCAAGTATCAGAAGGGAGTCAACTGGATAACCGCCATCGCGATGGGAGCGTTTCACGTCGGCGCGATTGCCGCACTGTTCTTCATCACGAAAGGCGCGCTCCTCGCCGCTCTGATTCTGTATTTCGTCGCCGGCATGCTCGGCATCGGCATGGCCTACCACCGGCTGCTGACACACCGCGGCTACAAGACCTACAAGTGGGTTGAGTACTTTCTGACCTTCTGCGGAACGCTGGCGCTCGAAGGCGGACCGATCTTCTGGGTCGCCACCCACCGTATTCACCACCAGAAATCCGATCGCGAAGGCGACCCGCACACGCCGCGCGAAGGCACATTCTGGGCCCACATGGGATGGATTCTGACGGGTGAAGGACTCCACCACGATGCCGCGGTGCTCGCCAAGTACGTTCCTGATCTGTGCCGCGACCGCGTCCATGTGTTCCTGTCCACCTGGCACTGGGTGTCGAATGTCATCGTCGGGCTCGGCCTGCTCGCATTCGGCGGCATACCGTACGTGTTGTGGGGGATCTTCTTCAGAACGACCTTCGGCCTGCACTGCACCTGGCTGGTGAATTCCGCGACCCATTTGTGGGGCTCACGCCGGTTCACGACGCGCGATGACTCGACCAACAACTGGTGGGTGGCGCTCATCACGTTCGGTGAAGGCTGGCACAACAACCACCACGCGCATCCAGTCTCGGCCCGCCATGGTCTCGCCTGGTACGAGCTGGACCTGAACTGGATCGGCATCAGCGCGCTTCGCCTCCTTGGGCTCGCGTGGAACGTGAAGGTCGCGAAAGTGGCGCAGACCACCCTCACGGAGGAGACTGTCGTCGGCGCCGAAGAGGCTGTCGCTTGACCTAGAATGACCTCGTGACCAGACGCCAGAAGGCGATCGCGTTTTTCGTCGCCCTCTGCGTTCTCCTGGTCGCGGCGGCGCTCTCGCTGAATGTCGGCTGGATCGTCATCACCGCCGAAGGCGCGCCGCTGCGGGTCCTCGTCTTCGGCATCATCACGTTCGGCGTGATCATCGCCGGTCTCATCGTCTATACCGTCTTTCTCGTGCTCGAAATCCGACGCAACGAGGAGCACGACACGTTCATCAACTCGGTCACCCACGAGCTGAAGACGCCCCTCGCGTCGATCCGCCTGTACCTGGAAACCCTGCAATCGCGCACGCTCACTGACGAGCAGCGCCGCGGTTTCTACGATGTCATGCTTGCCGACGCCGAACGGCTGCACCGCACCGTCGATCAGGTGCTCAAGGCCGGCGCCGCAAGTCAGAAGCGAAAGGTGATCGCGCGCGCGCCCGTCGACATGCAACTGCTCACACGGGAATGCGTCGACCTCGCATTACAGCGCCATCACCTGCAGCCGGCCGCGATCGTCGTCGAATCACACGACAATGGTCCGCTGATCGTTCGCGGCGACGCTGAGGAACTGCGCAGCGTCGTCGTCAACCTGCTCGACAACGCGGTCAAGTATTCGAGTGAGACCGTCAGGGTGACGGTTGGCATCGCGGCTCCATCGCCCGATACCGTGTGGGTTCGCGTACAGGACCGTGGCGTGGGAATTCCACGCAAGCAGTTGAAGCGCATCTTCCGGCGCTTTTATCGTGTCCAAACACGCGGTCTAAAACAGATCAAGGGAACAGGCCTGGGCCTCTACATCGTCCGATCGATCGCGCGAGCGCATGGCGGCCGGGTCTTCGCGCAGAGTGAAGGCGAGGGGCGTGGCGCCACGTTCACGCTCGAACTGCCTCGTCTTGCTACATGAATCGAATCTTGAATCCCGAGTCCCGAACCCCGGCGGCGATCGAACTATGAGTCGAATCCTCGTCGTCGAAGACGAGCGGCACATCGCCGACGGGCTCCGCTTCAATCTCGAGGCTGAAGGGCACGACGTCACAATCGCGTCCGACGGCGAGCGGGCGCTTGCCTCGATTCTCGAGGATCGTCGTCCTTACGATGTCGTGGTACTCGACGTGATGCTGCCTGGACGCGATGGGTTCGCAGTCGCTTCGACGCTGCGGGCTGCCGGGCACTTCGTGCCCATTCTGATGCTCACTGCCCGCGGCCGTGCCGAAGACGTGCTTCGCGGGTTTGAAGCCGGCGCCGACGACTATCTTCCGAAGCCGTTCGAGCTTGCCATCCTCATCGCGCGCCTCAACGGCCTGCTGCGCCGTCGTCTCTGGAACGAAGCACAGGCCGGCGGTAGCCACGCCGCAGCCTCCGACACCTACACATTTGCCGGCCGAACCCTGGACTTCACCGCAATGGAAGTCCGCACACGGGAAACGTCCTATCGGCTGACGCGTATGGAGTGCGAACTGCTTCGATATCTCGTCACGCATCCCCGGCAGCCGATCTCCCGTGGGACACTCCTCGAGCACGTGTGGGGACTCCACGAGGAGACCGACACGCGTGCGATCGACAACTTCATCGTCCGCCTGCGCAAGTACCTCGAAGATCGGCCCGAGGCGCCGCGCTTCCTGCAGACCGTCCGCGGCGTCGGCTACAAGTTCGCGCCTGAAGGCCAATAGGCAATCACCACGCGACCTCGAAGGCCGGCCAATCACTAATCACGGATCGCGAATCACAAATAGAATGGCGGCATGGCTGCCAGCGACACGATAGAGGCTGAGGGACACCTGATTGACTCGGGCCATCTATCGGCAATCTTCGACAAAATCATCGAATACCGCGCTCAATACGAAATCCTCAAGTTCGACATTGGACGGACCAATGACGACCCGTCCCGCATCGAGATGCGCATCAGTGCGCCCGATCCGCAGCAACTCGACGAACTGCTCCAGCAGCTGACGACATGGGGGTGCCATCCCGTCCGGGAGCGCGACGCGCTCCTCAGGCCCGCCGAGAAGGACCGTTGTGTCCCCGACGACTTCTACTCGACGACGAACCATCGCACCCACGTACGGGTCGCTGGCCGGTGGCGGGAAGTTGAACAGCAACGGATGGATGCCGTCATCGTGAACGAGAACGGTCGGCCCGTCTGCCGCAAGCTGCGTGACGTCACAGTCGGCGACTCGATCGTCTGCGGACACGAAGGGATTCGTGTGACGCCGGAATTCCGGGAACGCGATCGCCTCGGCTTTGCGTTCATGAGCAACGACGTCTCTTCGGAACGCCGCGTGGAGGGAAGCGTGGCGCGAATCGCGGCGATGATGAAGGAAGTAAAGAAAGGCGGCGGCCGAATTGCCGTCGTCGCCGGGCCAGTCGTCGTACACACGGGTGGCGTGGAGCACTTCTCGGAGTTGATTCGCGGCGGATACGTCAACGCGGTCCTCGCCGGCAACGCCCTCGCTGTTCACGACATCGAGTTTGCCCTGTCGGGCACCTCGCTCGGCATCGATCTGGCGGCGGGAGCGCCCGTCGAGCAGGGACACCGGAATCACATGGCGGCGATCAACACGATCAACCGTGCAGGCGGCATACGCGCCGCCGTCGACAACGGCGTGCTGAAGTCGGGCGTGATGTTCGAATGTGTACTACACGGCGTGGAATACGTACTGGCCGGCAGCATCCGTGATGATGGACCGCTGCCAGAAACCGAGATGGACCTCATTGCGGCGCAAGAGCGTTACGCCCAGGTGTTGTCGAACAACGTGCAGCTCGTATTGATGCTCTCGTCGATGCTCCACAGCATCGGAGTAGGCAACATGCTCCCGTCCTGGGTGCGCGTCGTGTGCGTCGACATCAATCCAGCGGTGGTGACCAAGCTCAGCGATCGCGGTTCGATGCAGACGGTTGGCGTCGTTACCGACGTCGGGCTCTTTCTGCACCGGTTGGCAGAGGCGCTGCGAAATTGAGAAACCACCGGATGCCGCCCCGCGTCTAACCAGAGCGGAGGTGCTATCCTCAAGCCATGGGCAAGCGCATTTTCCTGTTCATCGTAACCAACATCGCCGTCGTCCTGACGTTGACGATTGTGCTGCGGATCCTCGGCGTCGACCGTTACGTCGGTCCCGGCGGCCTCAATATCGGCGCTCTGGCGGGCTTCAGTCTGGTGTGGGGCATGACCGGCGCCATCATCTCGCTGCTGATATCGCGGTGGATGGCGAAGATGTCGACGGGAATGGTCATCGTAGACGGGCACACGGGCGATCCGCGCTCCGATCGCGTCTACTCGATGATTGCCGGGCTCACACAGAAGGCAGGCGTGCCGATGCCCGAGGTGGGGATCTACGATTCACCTGAAGTGAACGCGTTTGCGACCGGGCCAAGCAGGAGCCGTGCGCTGGTGGCGGTGTCGACCGGACTTCTGCGATCGATGAACGACGATCAAGTGGAAGGCGTACTCGGTCACGAAGTCACACACATCGCCAACGGCGATATGGTGACGATGACGCTGCTTCAGGGCGTCATCAACGCATTCGTCATCTTCTTTTCGCGGTTGATTGCGTACGCCATCGCAAACCGTGGCGATTCGCGGGAACGCGGCTCTAGCGGCGGATCGTTTTTCGTCGTCATCGTGCTACAGATTGTCCTGGGGCTCCTCGGATCGCTCATCACCGCATGGTTCTCACGTCAGCGGGAGTTCCGCGCCGACAAGGGCGGTGCGATGCTGGCCGGACGCGAACGGATGATTGGGGCGCTCCGGCGATTGGCCGCGAATGAGGACGCGGTTGACACGCGGCAGCAGGCGCTGGCGACGCTGAAGATCAACGGCGCGCGAAACTGGATGGTGTTCTTCTCGACGCATCCGCCGCTCGAGGTTCGCATCGCGGCTTTAGAGAAGATGTAAATCCCAAACCCCAAACTCCAAATCAAAAGCGATTGGGACTTCTTGGGATTTGGGGCTTGGAGATTTGGGGTTTGGGATTTCCCGGCTACTACCGTCCGATCACAAAATTCAGCTGCGCGTCGACGTCGGCAGTCGTGATGTGCGTCTCTTCGGGCTGCCGCACGAGCTGTTCCCCTCCGCGCAGCTCAACTTCCAACCGATAGTGTCCAAGCGGCACCTTCATGGTGTAGCCGCCGCTATTGGCCGTTGTGGCGTCATAGCGCATTTGGGTCGCGATGTCGATCGCGGTCACGCGACGCGCTTCCAGCGGAGCTCCGGCTGAGTTCGTCACTGTGCCCGAAATCGTCCCCGTTGGGTTGGGGACCGTGGTCCCGCCAACAATGGGCCTCCCATGGCGCATGTCGATGCATGCGCTGCTGAGCACAAGAAGCAGAACCATTGCCGCCATCCCGGTGAATCGGCTCATGTAAGATCTCCGCGCACTGCTCGTGCAATGCGAACGCCATGCATACGACGCTGATCTCATCCGATGTGCTCGCGGAGCACCTTGTCGACCCCTCCTGGCTCATCGCGGACTGTCGGTACAACCTCACCGATGAGACATGGGGGCGATCGCAGTACGAGACGGCGCACGTGCCCGGTGCGGTATTCGTCGACGTGGCGCACGACCTCGCCGGACAACGAACTGGTACGAACGGACGGCATCCATTACCGGCTGTCGAAGACATGGCGGCGACGTTCGGACGGCTCGGAATTGCCGACGACACGCAGGTCGTTGCCTACGACCAGGAGGCAGGCGCATTCGCAAGCCGGTTCTGGTGGATGCTGCGCTACCTCGGGCACGATGCGGTCGCCGTGCTGGACGGCGGTTTCGCCAAGTGGACGCGCGAAGGACGTCCCGTGCGCGGCGGTGTTGAAACGCGCCCGCCGGCAAGTTTCACTCAGCGGCTTCGCAAGCAGATGCGCGTGACGGTTGACGAGACGTTCGCCCATCTCGGCGATCCCTCGGTCGTACTGATCGACGCGCGCTCGCCCGATCGCTATGCGGGCAAGCCTGACCCGCTCGACGCGATCTACGGCCATATTCCGGGTGCGCGGAACCGGCACTACCGGGATAACGTCAGCGAAGCCGGCACGATGCGATCGCTCGGTGAACTGAAAACTGATTTCGAAAAGATACTTGCCGGCACCCCGGCGGGTGAGGCCGTCATGTATTGCGGCTCCGGCATCACCGCGTGCCACAACCTGCTCGCAATGGAGCACGCCGGACTTCCTGGAGCGCGGTTGTTCGCAGGCTCGTGGTCGGAATGGGAATCCGATCCGAATCGCCCGGTCGAGAGGAGTGCTCCTGCCGACGATCGAGGCGCCAGCCCGAAGGGTTAACGACCGACGATTATTACCGTGAAGCCGTGCTGGTTTGGCGCCGCATACTGGCGGTGCTGCCGAATGCGGGTGTACGGAATCTTCACGAGCACGTTCGCCTTCTCGTCGGGCTCAGGCTGCACCTGAATGGTCTGTTCGGTACTGCTCGATATAAGCACCGCGGCCGTTTCCACATCGGCGAATCCGATGATGTAGATGTCGCCGTTCGCGAGCTTGTGGGTTTCGTAGCTGCGGAACCGGCGCTCGGCGAAGAGTGGCGCGTTCGTGAGGCCTGGTGAATACGTGAACCCGTAGACGCCGCCAGACAGCGCGTTCACCCCGGTCCCTTCTTCGGCAGCCGACACAATCCGAACGCGGTGGGTCGTGCGTAAGGCTTCCTGATCGATGGTGGACGGTGTGTTCGCGTAACTGACTCGACTCATGACGGGCGATTATAGCGAGTAGTGGAGGCGTCTACTCAGCCGCTTACGCGTTCACCCCGACCGGACAGCTGACGCCGGTGCCGCCCAACCCGCAATAACCGGCGGGATTCTTGGCCAGATACTGCTGGTGATATTCCTCCGCGTAATAAAACGGGGGGGCGTCCGCAATTTCCGTGGTGATGCGTCCATAGCCGGCATCGTTCAGCCGATCCTGAAAAAGCTGACGCGATGTTTCGGCCGCACGCTTCTGTTCCGGCGAGAACGTATAGATCGCGGAACGATACTGCGTGCCGACGTCGTTACCTTGCCGCATCCCCTGCGTCGGATCGTGGTTCTCCCAGAAGATCTTCAGCAAGGCGTCATAGGACGTGACTTTCGGATCGAACACGACGAGCACGACTTCGGCGTGACCGGTCATGCCGGAGCACACTTCGCGATAGTTCGCATTCGGCGTGTAGCCGCCTGCATATCCGACGGCAGTGGCATAGACACCGGGCGCCTCCCAGAACTTCCGTTCGGCACCCCAGAAGCATCCCATTGCAAAAATCGCCCGTTCGAGTCCCTCGGGAAACGGAGGCACAATACGATGGCCGTTGACAAAGTGCGTCTCCGGTACGTCCATTGCCTCCTCACGACCTCGTATCGCCTGGTCGGGCTGTGGCATCCTCAGTTTCATGTCTCCTGTCCCTTTCGTACAGTCTATCTTCAGCGCTCGACCGTCCAATGATTATTAGTCGGCCTCCGGCAGAGATAGGCGAGTAACAGGTGTTGGTTATCCACTTCACGGCGGACCGTGGCGATGCGCGTCTACGACTGGATCAAGTGCTGGTCCGGCGCATTACCCAGGTTTCCGGTATGTCGCGGGCGCGTGCGCAGCGATGGATAGCCGAGGGTCTGGTATCGGTCAATAGGACGCCGGCGGCCCGGGCATCGATGCACGTCCGTGAAGGAACTGCGGTGGAAGTGGACCTGCCAAACCGGTCGCGCATACGCGAACGCGCCGCCGCGGAGCCCGTACCACTCGACGTTCTTTACGAAGACGATGCGTTGATGGCCGTGAACAAACCAGCGGGGATGGTGGTCCATCCAACGTTCCGCAACCCGTCGGGGACGCTCCTGAATGGCGTCCTCTGGCGGGTTCGCAACAGAAAAGACATACGTCCGGGCCTTGTCAGCCGGCTCGATAAGGACACGTCGGGCGTGGTCGTGGTTGCGCTTTCATCGGGTGTGCATGCACGCATCCAACGCGACGTGCACGCCGCCCGTGTCATCAAGGAATACCTGGCGATCGTCCGTGGTACGCCGCGGCCACTCGAAGGACGGATCGCACTGCCCCTGCGCCGCGATCCCGCCGATCGCCGCAGGGTCATCGCCGATCCGGCAGGTGTTCCGAGCGAGACAATGTATTCCGTCATCGCGAACGGTGGCGGATATTCGCTGGTGAGCTGCCGGCTCGGTACAGGGCGTACGCACCAGATTCGCGTGCACCTTGCCGCAACCGGATCGCCGATTGCCGGCGATCGGACATACGGTTCACCTGATCCGGTCATCCAACGCCAGGCACTGCATGCATGGCGGGTTACATTTCCGCACCCGCAAAGCCGACAAGTGGTCACGATAGAGGCGCCGGTGCCCGACGATATCTGTTGTGCTTGGCGGGATCCTTTACAATTGCTCTTACTTACCCCCGGCGTTCTTTTCAGTAAAAAATAGGGTTTCAGAATGGGTGCACACAACGCTCGTGTACATGTCCTCGCCGCTTGTTTCGTCGCCGTCTCCTTCACGGTTCCCGCGATTGCGCAAACCGCCACGCCTGAAGCGTCGGTATCAGCCGCGCTCAGCCGTATCCGCATCGGTAATTTCGGAAAGATCAACAACAACTATTACAGGGGCGCGCAGCCGAAAGGCTCGGACTACCGAGACCTCGCCGCGCTCGGCGTCAAGACGATCATCGACCTGCAGAGGGATGGACCGTCGAACGAGGCCGGCCTTGTTACTGGGGTGGGGATGAAGTTTTTCCGAATCGGAATGACCACGTCCGAGGCTCCGACCGATGGGCAGATCGCGCAGTTCTTCGAAATCGTGACCAACCCGGCGAACCAGCCCGTATACGTGCACTGTGCAGGAGGACGTCATCGGACCGGAACGATGACCGCTCTCTATCGCATGACCTTTGACGGATGGAACGCTGCTCAGGCCTACACCGAGATGAAACAGTTCCACTTCGAGGGATTCCCGGATCATCCGGTGCTGCGCAACTACGTGTACGCCTATCACCCGGCACTGCCGAAGCAGCCAGCCGTTCTCGCGACGAGCATCGTTACGACGAAATAGGTATCGGGTATCAGGGATCAGGGGTGGCCTAGGGATTAGCCTGGACCATCCCTGAAACCCTAAACCCGATACCTGATACCTTCTAGAGCGGTGTCGCTGACACGCCGCGAATTTCTTTGGGCCACTGCGGCCGCAAGCCTGTCCCTCCCCGCGCTGGCGCAGGAACAGCGCGAGACCGCAGCCGCCGGCACCCGCTTTCAACACGGCGTCGCGAGCGGCGATCCGCTGCTCGATCGGCTGATCATCTGGACGCGCGTCACGCCGCGCGAACCGTCAAGCACACGACCAATTCAGCTGCGATGGCGCGTCGGTACCGATGCCGAGTTACGCAGCGTCGTGTCCAGCGGCACCGCGGAGACCAGCGGTGAACGTGATTACACGGTCAAGGTGGACGTGGGTGGTCTCACGCCAGGCCGCCCCTATTTCTACGCGTTCGACGTTGAAGGTGAACAGTCACCCATCGGACGCACGAAGACATTCCCCGCGACTTCGGATCGTATGCGGTTCGCGCTGGTGTCGTGTTCCAACTTCCCGGCCGGCTACTTCAACGTGTACGCGGCAATCGCGAGGCGGCCGGAGCTCGACGCCGTTGTTCACGTCGGTGACTACATCTACGAATTCGCCGAAGGAGAGTACGGTGTAGGTGCGGCGATCAACCGCATTCCGCAGCCGCCGCACGAGGCCATCGCATTGGCGGATTATCGCGCCCGCTATGCGACGTATCGCACGGACCCGGACCTGCAGGAGGCGCATCGCCTGTTTCCGTTCATCGCCGTGTGGGACGACCACGAGCTCGCCAACGACGCCTGGGCCAACGGCGCCATCAATCACAATCCGGAAAAAGGCGAGGGCGACTGGGCGACGCGAAGAGCCGCCGCGTACAAAGCGTATCTCGAATGGATGCCGATTCGGGAATCATCTGACCCGGCGATCCATCTTTATCGCGTAATCCGATTCGGCACGCTCGCCGATCTCGTCATGCTGGATACCCGTGCGCTCCGGGATCGGCAGGTCGCTAACAGCGATGCGGCGGGCCTGGCGGATCCGAAGCGAACGTTAATGGGTGCCGCGCAGGAAGCGTGGATGTTCGACCAGCTGCGCGCATCACAACGCGCCGGCACGTCGTGGACGTTGCTCGGACAGCAGACGATGTTCTCGTCCATCACGCTGCCAGGCACGCGCCCGACGAACACGGATCAATGGGACGGCTACCCCGCGCAACGCGATCGCGTGCTCGAGTTCGTCGAACGTGAGCGAATTGGCAGCCTGGTCATCCTCGCCGGCGACGCGCATAGTTCGTGGGGGTTCGATGTGCCCCGCAATCCGTGGAACGGCTATCGTGCGGAGTCCGGCGCAGGGTCGCTCGCCGTCGAGCTGGTGACGCCGGCCATCAGCTCTCCGCCACCCCCGATGTTCACGTCGAGCAGCGGATCGGATGCGGCTGCGGCCCTGCGTGTCGCCTTTCCCCACCTCAAATACCTCGACGGCGCGCGCCGCGGTTTCATCCTGGTGGAGCTCACACCGAACCGGATGAAGGCGGACTGGTTCTTCTCGCCCGATGTACGCGTGCGATCCGATGCCGAAATGGCCGGTGGCAGCTTCGTCTGCGAGCGCGGCTCTGCGCATTTGCAGGCAGGCTAGGCGAAATCACAAATCGCAAATCACAACTCAAAACCGGATCGTCCTCACCACCTTGATCGATCCCTTTCGATCCAGCGTCTGCAGCGTGGTCTGATCCGTCCAGTTGTGCGTATACACGAGAAAGATGTCGTTGCCCGGCCGGGTGATCCAGCGGAAGCGCGCCTGCCACCCAAGCTGGCGCGTCACGCTGTCGAACTGGAGGCGATTGACAAGCGAGATGAAGGGACTGAACTGCGTGTTCACATCGTTGAGCCATAGCCGCGTGGTGAAGCGTCCTTCGCGCAGCGAAATCTCGTTGAAGTCGCCACCGACGTTGATCAGCCAGCCCCGGCGCGGCCGCAGGCTCAGCGTTCCCGTCACCTGCTGCCGTTCTCCTGAATAGAACGTGCCGTCCTCGTAAGTGATGTTCAACGACACCGGACGGCTCGTCGTCGTCTGCGCCTGATAGTGGCGCCGCAGAAAGGAGTACTGACCGCCAGCCGGCAGGATGACACCAGGTGAGATCTGGAAATCACGCGGCAGCCGTTCATAGAGCGACAGCAGATGAAACTCGACGAGGTCGGTCGAACCGAGGTCGGCACGAAGCAGTTGCATGTCGTCGCGTCGCGATTCGAGACGGCCGTTCAAATCGAAGATGTGATCCAAATTGCTTTCGAAGGAGAACCGTCGCAGGTATCGCCCGTAACGGCTGCGTTCCGTGTGCACGGTGTAGCGGACGTCGGGAGCAATCTCACGGTAGGCCCGCCGATCGACGAACCCGACGGCCGGATCGTAGCCGTCCTGCACCTCGCGTACGAACAGGCGCCAATAAATGGGATCGTTCGGCATGTTGATGCGCGCACCGAACGCCGAGCCGCCGCGTGATCCCGAGAGCTTCGTGGTGTTCAGGTAGTAGCCGCTGACCTCGAGTACCTCTTTCCCAAAAAGGGTCGACGTCGCGAGGGCGAAATCCGCTCCGACCGTCTGCCGCGCCGGTTCAGCCGCCCCGCTGCGGTTCGTGATGAGCGCGCCGACGTACGACTGGCGCCAGAACCGCCGCTGCGATCGCAGCACGGTGAAATCCTCGCCCGCAACGCTGCCGCGATCACGCGTCCGGACATGCATGGCGCCGACGTCGAACGCGCCGGCGTGTCCGGTCAGCTTCGCGCCGTAGTCGACCGGCTGCGGCACGCCGGAGTCGTCCAGACCAATGCGCCGGCTGAAGAACGGCGTGATAGCGTTGCCCGTCTCGCGGGAGAACACGAACAGGCTCGCACCCTCCAGAAAAAACGCTCGCTTCTCAGGAAAGAACAGCGGGAACCGTGTGAGGTTGACCTGGCGTTGATCGACTTCGGTCTCCGCAAAGTCCGTATTGATGGACATGTTGGCGCGAAGCCCCGGCGTCAGGTTGTAGGCGATATCGCCTCCAATCGATCCGGTCTCCACAGAGGCGCCGGCGCCGCGGCCCGGCGCCGCCGAGGAATTTCCAACGACATAGGGCACCAGGTCGAGGCCCAGACCCTGCCGCAGGCTGTCGAGCCCCTGCAAACGTCCGGCGGCGGGCATGTAGGTGAGACCTTGATTGCGAGCCCAGCCACTCCAGAGCGTCTCCTCGATTTTGCGGCGGATGGTGCGCTGGAAGTTGATGCCCCAGCTCGACGCATCGGCTTGGAAGTTGATCGTATTGAACGGAATCTCGATCTCTGCGCTCCAGCCCCGTTCGTCTCGAGAGGCGCGAGCGTTCCAGATGCCGTCCCACGAGCGGTTCACGGCGGCGCCATTGCCCGACGCGATCAGGCCGTCGCCCATGGCGCCCGATGGATTGATCTCGAAGTAGTAACCCGAACGGCCATCGGAATAGGTATCGATCGCGACCATGAAGCGATCGTCGGCGCCGAGCGATTGATCGCGCTGCATTTGATTCCCCATGACGCGACCGGGCTCGGAATCAAAACAGATCACGCCAATAAGGATTCGGCGCGCGTCATATAGAACACGGACTTCGGTCGGTTCGGTCGCCGAGTCCCCTGTATTCGGGTCTTGCTGACGGAAACCGGACGCGGGCATCGCCCGTTGCCATGCTTCCTCCGTAAGGCGCCCGTCGAGAACGATACGGTCACCATCGCTGAGTCGCGTGGCGGTCATCGCAGGCGGTTCAGCCGTCTGCGCCGCCGCGAAACGTGGGAAGCTTGCCGCGATGACGACCAAGAGCAACAGATGAACGGCCTGAAGGACCCGGGATGAGGGATTCACGTAGCGAGGCACAGTACCTCAACAGCGACGCAGGCACCAACGATGCGATCCTCTTGACCGCCATCCTGTAATGGCGGAACGTGATTAAAGTGATGCGAAGACTCCTCACGCTACTCGTTGTACTTCTCTTGACGGTCCAGTCGTCCTTCTCGCAGTCACCCGCGGGAGGAGACGTTACCCGTGCGACCCTCGACAACGGCCTTCGTGTCGTGATCGTCCGCGATCCGCTCGCGCCGGTGGCCACGGTCATGCAGAACTATCTGGTTGGCGCGAACGAAACGCCGCCAGGGTTCCCCGGCATGGCACACGCGCAGGAACACATGGCGTTCCGCGGATGCGCGGACGTGAGCCCCGATCAAATCGCCGCGATTTTTGCCCAGCTCGGCGGCTTCAACAACGCGGACACGCAGCAGACGATCACGCAGTATTTCGCAACGGTGCCGTCCGCCGATCTCGAGGTCGCGTTGCGCGTCGATGCAGCCTGCATGCGCGACATGGTCGACTCCGACGCTGAGTGGAAGCAGGAAAAAGGCGCGATCGAGCAGGAGGTCGCGCGTGATCTCTCCGAGCCCACCTATAAGTTCATCACGCGGCTGAACGAGGTCATGTTCGCCGGCACACCGTACGCGCACGATGCGCTCGGCACGCGCGAGTCGTTTGAAAAGACCACTGGCGCGACGCTCAAGGCCTTCTATCGCCGGTGGTATGCGCCGAACAACGCAATCCTCGTCATCGCCGGCGACGTGGATCCGGCAGTCACGTTGACAAAGGTCAAAGAGCTGTACGGCGCGATTCCGCGTCGTCCACTCGGGCAGCGACCGGCGGTCACGCTGCGGCCTGTCAAGCCGGAGAGTTTTACGCTCGACAGCAACCTGCCGTACACCCTGGCGTTCATCGCGTATCGCTTGCCCGGCACCAACAGTCCGGATTTCGCCGCCGCGCGGGTGATGGCCGACGTGCTGGCAAGCCAGCGCGGCGATCTGTATGCGCTCGTGCCGGCGGGCAAGGCACTCTTCGCGCAGTTCGAGCTTGCGGAAACGTATCCGAAAGCGAGCGTCGGGTTCAGCGTCGCCGCGCTCCCTGCATCCACGGCTCCAACGGGAGTCGTCGCCGACATGCGTTTGATTGTCGCCAATTACGTACGTGACGGTTTCCCCGAGGAGCTTGTCGAGGCGGCAAAGCGCACAGAAGTCGCTTCAGCACTATTTCGTCGCAACTCGATTTCCGATCTCGCAGCTGTCTGGTCGCAGGCGCTTGCGGCCGAAGGCCGCAACTCGCCCGACGAGACTGTCGAGGCCATCAGGCGGGTGACGGTTGCCGACGTCAATCGGATCGCCCGGCAGTTCCTGAAGGACTCCAACTCGATCACGGCGACGCTGATTCCGAAGCCGACTGGCGAAGCGGCCTCCGGAAAGGGATTCGGTGGCGGCGAGCAGCTGACCGCAGCGCCGACCAAGCCGGTGAAACTGCCAGCGTGGGCCGAAACGGCGCTCGCCTCGATTCGCGTCCCATCGGTGAATGCGAACTGGACCGACACGACGCTGCCAAACAAGCTGCGCGTGATTGTCAAAAACGATCCGACAAGCCCGACCGTGACGCTGCTCGGCAATGTCCGGCATGAAGCGGGCCTGCAGGAAGCGCCAGGCAAGGACGGTGTCGCCGACGTGCTCGATGAGCTCTTTTCATATGGCACCACGACACTCGACCGTCTGGCGTTTCAAAAGGCGCTGGATGACATCGCGGCGAACGAAAGCGCGGGCTACGACTTTTCCCTGCGCGTGCCGAAGAGTGACTTCGCGCGCGGCGTCGAACTGCTCGCCGATAACGTGCTGCATCCGGCGCTGCCGGCTGACGCCTTCGCCGTCGTCAAGCAACAGACCGCCGAGTACCTCGAAGGTCAGATGAAGAGTCCCGGGTACCACGCAGACCGTGCGGTGAAGACAGGTCTGCTGCCGTCCGGCGATCCGGCACTGCGTGAGCCGAAGCCCGAGAGCGTCGGTGCATTGACGATCGACGACGTGCGGAAGCACTACGCGACGACGTTCAGGCCAGACCTGACGGCGATCGCGATC
>Ga0207659_10000582_pt1 | contig 21864 bp, 18 predicted proteins | sample KBSM43metaG_FD_184330 | JGI IMG/M metagenome (GOLD analysis project Ga0207659, IMG submission 184330) | Miscanthus rhizosphere microbial communities from Kellogg Biological Station, Michigan, USA - KBS M4-3 metaG (SPAdes) (version 2) | ecosystem: Host-associated > Plants > Roots > Rhizosphere >...
ATCGTATTTGGATTCATTCTTGGAATGGTAGTTGTCGCCCGCTGCCGACCAGGGCAGAAAAGGTATCCACGGTTCAGAAGCCGCGCCGCCGCGACCCCGGGCACCACCGCCTCGCCCACCACCGCCAGCGTTAGCATCGGGTGCTGCCGCTGCGGCCTGAGCGCCAGCGGCAGGTGCACCCGCCGCCGGGGCCGCTGCAGGAGCTCCACCGCCTCGACCGGCTCCCCGTCCACCACCACCCGCTTGTGCGCCGCCTGCTGCAGCGGCTCCGCCGGCAGCCGCGCCACCACCCCGACCGCCACCGCCGCGACCTCCGCCACCGCCGCCACCACCAGCGTTAGGCCGATTGGTTGCATTATTGGCCATGTTGGTGATGTACGGAAGGCTCCACATTCCATCGACGTCGCTCGGCGTGCGTCCCAGGTTGACAGTGCCATCTGGAAGACGGGGTGTTGGTTCCGTAGCTGCGCCGTTGCCACCACGTCCACCGCGTCCACCGCCGCCTGCACCACGCCCACCGGCGCCTCCGGCAGCATCCTGGCTGAAGGAAATCAGGGTCATACCCAGCATCAGAGTTGCCGCGACCACGATTATCAAGAACCGACCGAGAAAACGGTTCCGCACAGGAAACCTCCTTACTTCACTTCTTGTTGATTACGGGGTCACGCCTTCGCTCGAGGCGGCGTTGTACGGCTTGCCATTCACAGTGATCTGGCTGCCATTGACTTTTGCACTGCCGTCCTTCGCCATGGATCCATTAAGGCTCACGACCATACCGACCTTTAGAACGTCCCGCGACAGCCCGTTACCGAGCACGCCGTTAGGGCTTCCCAGTTCGACAGCGAAGTTGGTGACCTTGCTCGTGGCCGGATCCTTCACATCAACGTAGAAGTAAACGTGTGGATTCTGCCACTTGACGTTGGTAATAACGCCGGTCAACGTTACCCGCTTGTTGCCATCGAACTCAGCGGAAAAGGAATGGTGCGCGAATGCCGGGACTGCAAGCGCAAGCACGGTGACAGAAGCAACGAGCGCAAGAACTCTTGCCTTCATATGAATCGAACCTCCCAATTTTTTGCCTATTGATAATGCCAATGCCCCTAATACGTCGTCAAGAACGGATTGGATACGAATTCCTGACACCACAGGACCTTCTGGAACGTCTATTATTGTCGCGTGAAGCGATCTGCGATTCTTTTGCTTCTGTGTACGTTGGCGGTTTCCTGCGGGTCTCCCGTCGCGGGTCAGGCGCCGGCCGCACCGGCGCCGCTGTCTCCCGACAGCCTGCGGACCTGGCTGACGGTCATTTCCTCCGACGAATTTGAGGGCCGCGCCACCTTCTCCCCCGGACTCGACAAAGCTGCCGCCTACATTGCCGACCGGCTGAAGGACGCCCGCGTTCGTCCCGGCGGAGACGATGGTTCTTACTTTCAGAAAGTCGAGGTCGTCACAGCCCAGTCGTCAAATCAATCCACGTTGACCGTGGAAGTAAATGGGGAGTCTCGCACTTATCTCAACGGCGAGGACGTTTTTTTCGAGCCGTTTGTCGGAGGGAAACGAACTCTCACCCTGAATGACGTCGAGTTTGTTGGGTACGGCCTCCATATCGGTTCTCTCCACGACGATTACGCGGGACGTGATGTCCGTAACAAGGCTGTATTGTGGCTGGGCGAAGGCGTGCCTGCTTCGTCGGTGGATGTGCCCGGCGCTGGCCGTTTTCTCGAAAGCCGTTCCTCGACCGCACTGGAAGAGATGGGAGCGGCTGCATCGCTGACCCTTAGCCGGTCTCTCCGCGGACGAAGGTTCTTCGGTTCCTCGACTTTTACGACCACCCAGCGGCTGGACTTTCCACGAGCTCCTGACATCAGTGTCTCCGACGACGTGCTTGCGTTCATTTTCAGCGCATCGGGGGTTAACTACGATGAGATCAAGGCACGCGCTGGACTTCTTGAAGATCTGACTCCGTCAACGATCAAGGGTGTGAAACTCACGTTTAATCTAGATGCGGAATACCGCGTCACCAATATGAGAACGACACAGAACGTCGTGGGCTTCATTGACGGCAGCGATCCGCAACTCAAGAACACGTATGTTGCTTTTGGCGCTCACTATGATCACCTCGGAATCGATGAGGATTCCCGTACGGGGCCGGATGTGGACCGTATCAACAACGGCGCCGACGACGACGGGTCCGGGACAACGGCCCTGATCGGGCTCGCGAGCGCTTTCATGGCAGGGCCTCGGCCGCGGCGATCCCTGATGTTCGCCTGGCACGCAGGGGAAGAGCGCGGCCTTTGGGGATCCCAATTTCTCGCGGACCATCCGCCCGTACCGATCGACAGCATCGTCGCCCAACTCAACATCGATATGATCGGTCGCAACCGGGATAACCTGGATTCCGAGGAAAACACGGTCTATGCAGTTGGCGCAGACCGCATCAGCACAGAACTCCATAATCTGCTGGTTGATGCCAACGCCAGTTTAAGCGTTCCCCTGCACATCGATTTCGAGATGAATGATTCTGCGGATCCCGAGCGCATCTACTTCCGCAGCGACCATTTCAGCTATGCGGCAAAAGGCATTCCCATCATTTTCTTTTTTACGGGCCTACATCCGGATTACCACCAGGTGACGGACTCCGTGGAGAAGATCCACTTCGATAAGCTGGCCCACATCACCAATCTGGTCTATCAGCTAGGTCTTCGGCTCGCTAACCTTGATCACGCGCCAGTGCGCGATTTCAAGGGACCGCGAACAGGCCGGGGATTTTCGGGCAAGTTGAACTAAGCAGTGCGCCGGGGAGCGGTGGGCATTTGGTCGCTATGAACCTGCGGGCGGCACAATGACTGGTATGAAGTCTCGCCCGTTTCGGCGATAGGATGCGAAGTCATCGCGATCTACCGTGATGACCTGGCAGTCACGCATTAACTCCGTCATGCGGATGATGCATGCGTCCGCCAGATCTATTTCGCGGTCCTCATATTTCTTAAGCAGCGCCAACACTGCCGCAGTCTGGGCCGACAGATCGAAAGCCAGAATGATTTCGTCAGCGCGAATCATCTCTACGATAGCGGCAGGCCGTCCGGTCATCGCAGCCGCTTCAGTCATCGCCTCCGGACAGGAATAGAAGGGAGGTCCGATACGCTGGAGAGTCTCACGTGCCCAACGATGGTGCGTATCCTTGCGATTGAGCGCAGCAATCAGCGGGCCCGCATCCAGAATATGCTTCACGTGCGGCTTTTCTTCCAAATCCGGCGGTACTTTTTGTTCGTGCTGAGATCCGCGGGGCCGTCCATGGAGCCGAAGTGTCGCTCGATAACCGAGAGCTTGCCGGCGCTCTGGAGTCGGGACTCGAGAGCCTGCCGCGCTATTTCACCTTGCGCAAGTCCTGTCCGGCGAGATTCCTCTTTCAAAGCGTACGCCAGTTTCTCACCCAGCCGTATCGTTAGCGTGTCACCCATAAGGTGACCGTAACACGAAGACGGCAACAGTGCAATACACGCTCGCTGTGATGGAACTACGCCACAATCCGCTCGGGATGCGTGTAGACATTCATGCTGTCTCGCTTGAGGAACCCCACCAGCGTGAGATGAAACCGCTCCGCCAGATCCACAGCCAGCGACGATGGCGCTCCGACAGCGGCGATAAAGGGTATGCCCGCCACCACGGCCTTTTGAACGATCTCGTAACTGACTCGACCGGAGACCAGCAGAACGTGATTAGAAAGGGGAAGCCTTCTCTCCGACAGAGCCCAGCCAATGATTTTGTCGAGAGCATTGTGTCGGCCGACGTCTTCTCGGAGCACCACAAGTTCGCCTTCCGGCGTGAATAACCCGGAGGCATGGACACCTCCCGTTGTTGCGAATGTGGCCTGGGCATCGCGCAGCCTGTCGGGAAGACTGTGCAGCAATGAACGACGAACCTTAAGGCTGGATTTCGCAATCGCGCCCCTGACTTCGAGCGATTCGATAGTCTTCTTTCCGCACACTCCGCAGCTGGCATTGCTGTAGAACTCGCGATCGAGCACCCGGCCCTTACGATTCTGAGCCAGCTGGACGTTGATTACGCTGCCCCCCACGTCTTCAGGCGATGAATGAGTTGGCCCGACTGAAAGAATCTCGTCGGCCGAGGTGACCACCCCTTCGCCGTAGAGAAATCCCCGGACGAGTTCTTCGTCATGGCCTGGAGTGCGCATCAGAACAGTCGTCGGTATTCCGCCGATTCGAACTTCCAGAGGAGCTTCTGACGCCACCCAGTCCGGAGTCATGACCCCTTCGCTTCCCGCGCCCGAGACTCGAAAAACATTGGTCTGAATAGCGGGTTCATCGTCCGACAGGTAAGGATTATGCGGGGTGTCACTCGCGGGGCGTTCCGACATAGTTCTATGGCGTTTACCCATCACCTTGTTTCACCAGTACCGTTTGCCAACGTAGGACTTTTCTTAATGTCAGCTTCTGTAATCTCCAGGATTGTTCGCGAGTTAAAAAGCTAAACCCGGCGCGCTGATACCCGTGCTCCATTATTCGGGCTCTCCCCGACTCGGATTTAGGGGAGAGAAATTTGAAATTGGAGAGTCCGGGGATCTCAAAACCGAAATTACAAGATCTCAAATTGGACCGGAACTCACAACAACAGCCCGTCCAATCTACCCTCTTGTAATTTCGGTTTTGAGATCCCCGGACTTTTCAATTTCAAATTTCCCTGCTCTAAATCCAAGTTCAGGGTTGAGTAGTCGTCCCCTAATTGAGCGCCTTGCCGAAGAATTCGAGCATTCTTCCCCAGGCCAATTCCGCCGCTTCCCGCTTGTAGTTGTGACCCGTGTCATTGGCGAACGCGTGGCCTGCGTCATACCGGTAGGACTCGAAGGTCACACCGCCGGCTTTGAGTTTCTTCTCCAGTGCATCGAGTCCAGAGATGGGAAAGAATGCGTCGTCTTTGGCAAAGTGTCCCTGCAAGGGCATCTTGATTCGTGCGGGGTCGATGTATTCCAGTGGAGGGAACCCATACCAGGTCGCTGCGGCATCGGCTTCCGGAACATTCACTGCCGCAAGGAGGGTCAACGCCCCGCCCATACAAAACCCTGTCACGCCCACTTTCGCGCTTCCCCTCTTCAGAAACTGTACGGCGCCGCGGATATCCTGGCCCGCTACTTCTCCAAAATTCAGGTTTCCCATCAGATGCTGCGCTTCCTGAGCTTCAACGGTGACCTGGCCGCGGTACAGGTCCGGCACGAGCGCGCGATATCCCGCCCCGGCCAAACGATCGGCAACAGCTCTTATTTGGTCGTTCAGTCCCCACCACTCCTGGATAACGACGACTCCCGGCGCTGGCGAGCCGTTCGCCGGCTCGGCATAATAGCCGCTGACTTCCTTTCCATCAGGCCTGTTAAAAGTGAGTGTTTTCATTCGCGAATTGTAGAGTCAGGGGGACGGACCACTCAACCCCCAAACTCCTGGGATGCTTGACTCTTGAAACCTACAACACGAACGGTGAGTTACTGCTTAACGAAATTTTGATGCTACTTAACAGCATCTTGATTTGACGTGGCGCCCGCGAAAGTCTAGAAAACCCGCGACACGATGAATGTGTCTGCGACAATGAAGTCGCCGTTTGTCTTTTTCTCAATGATTCTCAACCTCTCGAGTCCATGATCTTGGGGTCATGGACTTCTTTTTCGGCAACTTGAAGGTTCTACAGGAAAGTTGTAGGCAAGCCTGCCGCCTTTTGGCCTCTTAGCGAAATTTTAACTACGTCTTTATGTGATCTTTATTTGACGCTCTTCCACCGAAGCGGATAAAAATTCCCAATCGACACAGTGTAGTGTTGGTGGACGACGAAGTCTTCGGGGTCGGGTACCTCGAGGGCTTTTTTTGTTTTTATAACCCAACCCAGGACGATGAGGTCCATGGCCGTAACAGAGGCGGCTGTGGACCTTTTTTATTTGTGAACTCATCATCGGGAGGATCGCATGGGATCAATGACACTGTCTGACAAGGTTCGGCGGCTCGGAGAAAGACTCCGGCTGCCGGAGTGGCGCCGGTTTGGCGCACTTCTGCTTACGGGAAAGCTGATGGGCATCGCCGTCCTGATGCTGGGAATACTAGTCTTCAATCCCAGCCTTCTCGGCTTCGGAGCTCTTGCCCAGACAGCGGACACACTGAAAGCAACCGACATCGTAAATCCCTTCAATACCGTCTGGACGCTCGTCGCAGCGTTTCTCGTTTTCGGCATGCAGGTGGGATTCACAATGCTGGAAGCGGGCTTTTGCCGATCGCGCGAAACAGTCAACGTTCTGATGGAATGTATCGTAGACACCTGCCTCTGCGGCCTGCTGTTCTTCGCGTTCGGCTTCGCATTCATGTTCAGTCATGGCAACGGATTCATCGGAATGAACTGGTTCTTCCTCCAGGGCGCGCCGGCTACTTACGAAGCATCGGGCGTTGCATTCCTCGCCTTCTGGCTATTCCAATTCGCGTTTGCGGATACGTGCTCGACGATCACTTCAGGCGCAATGATCGGTCGAACCGGGTTTGTCGGCGATCTCATTTACAGCTTCGCCGTTTCCGGCTTCATTTATCCGATCATCGGTCACTGGGCGTGGGGCCCGGATGGGTTCCTTGCGACAATGGGCAGTGCCGGAAATTTTCTTCCTTCGCTGGGAATGAATTTCCATGACTTCGCCGGTTCGACTGTTGTCCATACGATCGGTGGAATGGTCGCTCTCGCTGGAGCGATCGTTCTTGGTCCTCGTCTTGGAAGAAGGTTCAAGCGTGACGGCGGCGGGCCTATGATGCCCCACGATCTGACGATCGCCGCGTCGGGTGGACTGCTACTCTGGTTCGGCTGGTATGGATTCAATCCCGGAAGCACGCTGTCTGCGATGGACTTTCAGGGAATCGGCCGGGTTGCGGCGAACACCACGTTGGCCGCATGCGCTGCAGGTCTTACGGCCATGGCGGTTGCGTACGCGATGTCGAAGAAGTGGGATGTCAGCTTCACGGTCAATGGATTTCTTGCCGGTCTGGTCGCGATCACCTGCCCATGCTACTGGGTAAGCCCGGTCGGTGCGATCATCCTTGGCGGTGTCGCTGGAGTGATCGTCGTCGCGGCTGTAGAGGTTCTGGAGTACCTGCGAATCGATGATCCGATCGGCGCTGTGCCGGTCCACGGCATCTGCGGTATCTGGGGAACCCTTTCGCTGGGTCTGTTCGCAAGCGGTCAATACGGGGCGACCGGACCGATCGCCGCCGACAACTCCGCTCCGCTCACCGGGCTCTTCTATGGCGGCGGCTTCCAGGTATTCGCCGCTCAGGCCATTGGCAGCGTGATCGTTACGGCTGCCACGTTCGCGGTCGCGATGGCCGTGATGTTATTCGTCAACGCTCTTGGGCAACTGCGCGTTTCGAAGGAAGGCGAAGCTTACGGGCTCGATTTGCACGAGCACGGCATTCCGGCCTATCCCGAGTACGTGATCACCGCAGCCGGACGTCCCGATGGCATGGTGGAATTCACGACACCAGCGCCTCATGGTGCGACGGCAGCTTCAAAGCTCGCGCACTAGCCAATTAGGGGACGGACTACTCAACCCCCAAACTCCTGCGGGATTTTCGATCTGCTCGCAATTGTCAGGAGTTTGGGGGTTGAGTAGTCCGTCCCCTAATTGACTTTCAGGCCGACTTCGTCGCGGCGTCCTCGCGAACTGCACGTTCCCTCGCAGCGCGACGAACGATCTCGTCCATATGGCGGGTCAATTCGCCGTTCCACCTTTCAAAAGTCGAAGCGAACGACGACATGCGTTTGTAGAGTCTACGCACACCGGCCATCTGGATGCCGACGAGCAGGGCCTGAAACTCCGAAAGGATGCCAATCGCAAACGCCAAATCCTCTCCTTCCAGGTTGGAGAGAGCGCCGAACTGATCCATGGACCGGTACTGGAACAAAATCATCCGCGACTTGATTTGAGCATAGCGGCTGCCTTCCAAAATCTCGCTGGCTTGAACTCCGGCGATCAGGCTGGCGGTATCCTGGATCTGGACCGCAGAGAAAAATCCAAACATACCCGCAAGGTGCTCTATGCCACCGTCCCGCGCTGCAGCCCAACCCCGGGCAGCATGCTCGATAAAATTTGGATAGTACAGAGTGGCAAACAGATCGCAGGGCGTCTCCACGTCGATGTCGCTTTCACTGCGATCGGTCCCACTCGCATTGAAGATTACATGAGCCGTTTCGTGAGCAAGAACGTAAGCGAGGACGAGACGGGTTAGCCATCGGGATTCCGGTGTCGCCGCAACTCGGTGCTGATCCGGCCTTTCCTCCCCGCTGCGCACGCTGTTCAGGCGTTCGTGACTAATCGTAGCTCCGGCCCTGAGCACATCTTCAGGAAAAGCCAGGGGGGACGGGTACCAGAAATGTCGCCGGGCATCGACGAAAATGCTTTCCAAATATTGGGACGAGTTTTGGAAGTCGGCAGTCAGTGCCCGCTCGATTGAAGCGCCACCAATCTCATTGCTGCGCAGGTGAGGTGTGACGTTGGAGAATTGCTTTCCTTTCGTGGCCAGCAAAAAGTGAACGCGCCAAATATTCTCCAGCGACTTGATGAACCCCGATGGGATAACGATGTAGTGATAGCCGTCAATGGATCGAGTAAAAGGTGATCCATCCTCGCTATCCACGATCCTGACGCAGACCGAATCTCCCGACGGGATGGAGGCATCCCTGAACACCTTTCGCGCGAAAGTCAGCGCCGACTGCGATAACGCCTGCAATCGATACTCGGCGATGCTTCTGTAATTAGCCAGATTACGTTGCCACGATTCCGGTGCCGTATCAGGAATATCAATTTCGGGGCGCAGCGGTTCGGCGATCGAACAAAAGCCAAGCAGGTCGTCGAGCGACTCCGCGAACTTCGCGTGAGGCCCCGGGCCGCTGACGGCCACCGCCTGACGAAAAGAAGTAAGTATGTCAGGCATTGGTTACCTCCACTCAGTACCGATCAGATTTGCGGTTGCCTTACCAGCATATATCGCCTTCCGTCACGCCGTTGGTTAAAACCATGCGGACGAACTCAGCCTTGCCACTGTTAAGCCTTGATAAAATTAGGCGACTACGGCTTCAAGCATGGCGTACATCTGGAACTCGCTTGCGGGCGTGTTGCCGAAGATGCTGCCATCCGCGCGGGTCAGATACTGGTCAACGACTTCCTTGCTGTTCAAACCCATGGATTTCCGCATATCGAATCCCAGTTCACCGAGAAACTCACTCTCACGTCCCACGGGAAGACCGAAGATCCAGGGCTCTTCCGCAGTCAGGCGCAGGAAACGAAGCATCATCGGGCGGTACTGCTCCGGAACCTTTTCCATATCGATATTCGCAATACCCTGGATTACGTTGTCGAAGGTGTAGTCAAAGACAATGGCGCTGCCCCGAGGTGAGTTGTTTGCGACCCACTGAAGGGTGCTCCTGGCGGCATTCGCACGCAAATACATGGTGACGCCTTCCCAATTGAAGAATGTCTTTTGGTCCGTCCGATAACCAGCCCGACCCAGCGCGGCGCCGAGATCATCGTGCAGAAAGTCCACGGGCACATATGTCAGATTCTCCGGGGGGTCACCAATCGCCTCGAGCAAGCGGCGGATCTTGAGCGCCTGCGTAACAGGCGCATCAACTTCGAAAACACGAGCGTTCTTGAGTGCTTCCTTGAACCGATAGGCGCGAGTATCGAATCCGGCGCCCAGGATGACGACTTGCGTAGCGCCTTCCCGGAGTGCTGCCAGCATTCGCTCATCAATGAATCGGGTTCGAGGAATCAGGCCGCGGGCATTGGCCATAGCTTCCGCGTCACTCGCGACGACATCGTAAGGCTGTCCCCACAAACGCGCGGTATCGGTAACTTCGGCGAGGATTCTGACTTCGTCGGGCCCGAGTAGTTTTGCCGCCATCCAGTCGGGGTTTTGCACGCGGGGGTCCGGTTCCAGGGCGCCAAAAGCGCGAGCGGCAGCCGTCCAAATGCAAGTTCGAGAGAGTTTGCTCATAGTCGGGAGTACTAATCGGACTGTCCGGTAACTAACCGATACCCGATGCCCGGCTCAGTTCGCAAATAGCGCGGTCGAGCCGGATCCGTTTCAAGCTTTCTCCGAAGCTGAACCATGTACACGCGCAAATAGTGCGTCTGCTCGGTGTGGTTTGGCCCCCACGCCTCGTTCAGTAACTGGCCGTGAGTAACAACCTGATCGGCATGCCGGATGAGTGCCTGAAGCAGCTTGAACTCGATTCGCGTCAGATGCGTCTCCTGTCCATTCGCGATCACGCAGCGCTTTGAGAGATCGATCGCAACATCTCCAAGGTGAAAAATGCCTTCAGCATTTTCACGGTGAACCGAAGTTCCTCGGCGGATGGCCACACGAAGCCTCGCGAGCAGTTCACCGACGGCGAAGGGTTTGTTCACGAAATCATCCGCGCCCGCATCCAGCGCCAGGATTTTGTCGCGCTCATGCGCGCGAACGGAGAGCACGAGTATCGGCAGATTCCGATTCCACCTCCGCACAGCGTGAATCACCTCGATGCCATCCGCATCCGGGAGGCCCAGATCGAGGACGATGAGGTCGGGTTGCCGCGCATGGACCTGCTGCAATCCCTCGGCAACGGACGCGGCCTCGCGCATTCGGTAGCATTCAGCTCCGAGAGTCGTTCGTAAAACGCGACGGATCTCGGCATCGTCTTCGATGAGCAGAATCTCCGCTCGAGGTTCGGTCGTGGCCTGGCTTGTCATGCTGTAGAGCCTTCCGTGAGTTCAGTCAAATCCGGTGGAGAGCCTCCAATAGGCAACTCAATCGATAGTAGCGCACCGCCCTCGGGCATCGTACGAGCTTTGATGGTTCCATGATGAGCGTTGACGATAGCCCGGCAAATGGCAAGGCCGAGCCCCGCACCCCGAATCCCGCCGGTCTGGCCTCTGAAGAACTTTTCAAACAGGCGGTCCTCAGATCCGCTGGGAAAACCCTGTCCCTTATCCTGAACGATAATCGAGATGGTCTCCCCCGTCCGCGAGGCGTCGATGCGAAGAGGTGTGCCCGCATCGGTGTACTTCACAAAGTTATCCACAAGATTGACGAAGACCTGTTCGAGAAGCACATCATCGACACAAACGAGCGAAAGGTCGGAAGGAATATGGACGGTAACCGGCCGTCCGTTGAGCGCGGACTCGAATCGTGAAAGCGCCGCGCCGACGATCTCTTCGAGGGGATACCAATCTTTGCGAACTTCCATCCCGCTCTCGAGCCGCGTCATCTCCAGAATGTTTGTAACAACCCGGTTGAGCCGCTCGGCTTCTGCCGCAATGCCGCCGATGAGTCCGCGCACCTGTGCCCGGTCAAGACGGTCTTCTTCTTCAAGAAGACTTGTTGCCGCACCGTAAATCGCGGCGAGCGGAGTCTTGATATCGTGAGAAACAGCACTCAGGAGAGAGTTCTTCATACTCTCGCTCGTTATTCGGAGCTCTGCGTCCCTTACCTTATTGCTTTGAGCGCGCACGCGATCGACAAGTCCGGTGATTACGAGAGCTACAGCCAGCATCGCGCTCAGCGTCATGAGATACGAGGAGTCTTCCATGACAAAACTGTCATGGACGGGAACGCAAAAATAGAAGAAAGCTGTGACGCCAAGGACGGCGTTTAGCACGGCCGCAGTTCGACCATAACGAACCGACGCCACCAGAACGCCAAAGATGTAGATCATTGCCAGGCTGGTGAGTTCGATCTTCGACCGAAGTGCTACGGCGACCAGAGTGCACAACACAACGACGGCTATACTTCCGAGGTATTGCGTGAGCTTGAAAGCCCGCTGTCCAGTCGAGGGCACTAAGACATCATAGCACCGGCAGGAAGGCTCAAAGGCCGAAGGAAGTTTTCGAATCCGCGGGAAAAGTAGCGCTAAAGCTTTCGTGCAAGCAGCATGGTGATGTCATCTCGTGCGGAAGGATCGTGGGCCCAGGCGCCGACGGCATCCATTACAGACTGGATAATCTCATTGAGAGGCCGGTTGAGATTTCGCTGGAGGAGTTCGATCAGACGCTCTTCTCCGAACTGTTCCTCCCTGACGTTTTCAGATTCCGTAATGCCGTCGGTGAACGCGGCCAGCAGATCTCCTGTTTGCAGGGTGACATCGACCTGCTCGAAGGGATATTCCGGAAAAATTCCAACGACCGTCCCATTTGACTCCAGTCGCGTGGCCTCGCCATTGCGAATAAGGATCGGCGCGAGATGACCAGCGTTCGTGTATGTAAGACAGTTCTTCGTGTCGTCGTAAACGGCACAGTAGAAGGTGGCGTACTTTTCGGGAGGTGTGTTTGCGTAAAGCTGCCGATTCAACCGAGTAACCAAAGTCGCCGTTGAAACGTTCTCGTCTGTGCCCATTGCAAGTTGAGCGTGCACCGATGCCTGAACGCTGGCCATAAGCAGAGCCGCCGATATGCCCTTCCCTGAGATATCGCCGACAACGACAGCCGCGCCGCGCGATTCTATGGGTATGAAATCGTAATAATCGCCGCTCACTATGCGAGCCGGATTGCATACACCCGCCAACTCGAGCGTCTTCAGTCTTGGCACTTCCTTGGGAAAGAGCTGCGCTTGAACCTGCCGCGCAATTTCCAGTTCCGATTCCAGCTTTTCCTTCTCTTTGACGTCGGCTATCAGTTGCTCGATACGTTGAGTCATTCCGTTAAACGACGAGGCCAGCTCGCTGAGCTGGTCATTTGCACGGACCGGTATGCGGTGAGAGAAATCTCCGGTTTCGACTTTCTTTGTTCCCGCATAGAGATCGTGGACAGTACGGGTTAACGTGCGTGCCAGCTTGATACTTGCGACGACAGCGACAATCTCCACCACGAGAAATGTTCCCGCAATAACGGCCATTACCAAGACGAGCACATTCGCCGTTGACCCGATGGTGCTGAAGACGCGCGCAAGAATCGCCGAAGGTCGCGTAAAGGAAATCGTGGCGGCCGGTTCCACTTTGCCGGTCTCCAAAGATCGCAGTTCGATCGGAGCTCCTGTTTCAATCTCGGAATCCCAGAATCCGCGTCCCTGCGGCGCTGGTGCTATGCCCGACGAATCGAGAGCGATTCGCAGCTCCGGAGCCGACCCGCGCGAGCCGACTCGAAAACGGATGGTTTCCCCTTCAACCACACTGATAGCCGCCATCCCTGGCAGAAGCTCTGCCAGAAGTTTTGCGTCGAAAGGCCGTACGGCGAAGGCTTCTATACTTCGATTTCCGTCCTCTACTCGGGCGTGAGCCGCGAGAAAGAAAACTCCTCGCTGGTTTCTGACAACCCCCGTAAAACTCGGGTTGCTCCATGTCGGGAACTCGGAAATCGCGGACCCGGGAATTGTCCAAACGGTTTCCGCGACTCGCACCACAACTCCTTCCCCGGGTTCTACCGATAGAGTGTTGGCCGCCTTACCATCCGCGACCGCCTGCGCTCGACGCTCCGTAGAGCTAAGTAATTGTTCCAGCCTGCGCTCCAGTTCCTTGTGCAGCAGGTAGTTCGTTGTTTGTCCAAGCACAAGGTTGGATCCGAGCTGAACGAGGAGGTAGATCAGCAGAATGGGAAGAATTCCAACGAGGCAATACGTGACGAACAGCCGGTTTCGCACGCGCCACGTAGCCTTGCGGATGAGTGGAAGCATCGCGAATGGAAACAGAATGATGAAGGCGAAAACCAGAACTGCCGTCCCGGCAAATCCGAGGTAATAGCCCGTGGCTGCTCGGATCAGACTATTCCCCAGAAGAAGGATAAAGAGCACAGCCGTAGTCTTTTGTATCCGATTCAGACGGGGAGGGGTCACAGCCGGGCACGATAGCACAAGAAATCTTCGAGTCGTTCGTTTTGCGCGTTAACATGCCGGCCAGAGGAATTAGGGGATGGGGATCTCCCGTCCCCTTCCGCAGAGTGGCGCCAATGAACCTGCCCGATTTCAAGTACCACCGTTATCCGATCCAAAGCGGCAGTGTGGAGGAATCTAGCGCTTCTTGCGAATGTTGCGGCCAGGCTCGCGGTTACATCTACGCGGGTCCGGTCTATTCTGAGGAAGATCTGGATGACTCGATCTGCCCGTGGTGTATTTCAGACGGAAAGGCGCACGCGAAGTTTGACGCATCCTTCGTCGACGAAGCGACTTTGCCAGACGGACTTTCGGAAGACATCGTCCACGAAGTAGCATGGCGCACTCCTGGCTATTCCGCCTGGCAGGCGGAGCAATGGTTCTCGTGTTGCAACGATGCCATGACGTTTCTTGAACCGGTCGGAATTCAAGAGATTCGAGAGCGTTATCGGGAATTGGAGTTTAATGTTCTCGGCAATATCATCTATGAACTTCACGTATCCGGCGGCCCGGCACACCGTCTTCTGGAGACGCTTGACAAGCAACACGGACCGACCGCCTACGTTTTTCAGTGTTCTCACTGCAATGCGTACAGGACGTTTGTGGACACACACTGACGTGAATCACCGAGGGTTCGATTGGAGGAACCACGATGGCAACCATTCCTGAAATTTTGCAGCTTTTGCGGGAGCATCGATTTGATGAAGCGATCCCTCTGGTGACAACGACGCTGCGTAATGCAGCGTCGGAATCGCCGCAAAAGTTGACGGATTGCGCTCGAGACCTGGTTCGATTCCAGGGATTTTTCAAGAACACTTCCCAGGCAAGCACCTCTGAAAACTATTTCCGAGCGGTCCACGACCTCCTCGGTGAACTGGCTGGTCCCGACTCTCCTGCGGCGATGGCGGCGGCGGACAACCTCGGCTCTCTTCTCGGTTCCATCGATAAGATTGATGAAGCCATACCGCTGCGTGAAAGAGTCCTGGCTCATCTTCAGAAACGCTTTCCAGGTGACGATCAGCGCGTGATGCTCGTGCGCGATGGCTTGGGTATCCTCTATCGACGTGCCGGCCGCGAGGACAAACTGAACGAAATCTTTAAGAACACCGGCCTGTGTGAGCATTTGCGTGCGGCCGAGAAATACGTCCGCGATCAAGGCGGGCGCGTTGTGCACTCCGGACGACCCTGGTCGGCGAATTGTCACGTCTGGGTCTACTTCGACACGATTCTTGACTCCGATCGCCTAATCAAAGGTCTTGGTCTCGATGCATGTGTTCAGGTTCACGATCATCGCGGTACGCATGACGGCAGCGAGCGGGGAATTGTCTGTACTGTTCATAATGATGGAATCATGGGACCCCATCCGGCAGATGCTTCACCTGCGGCCAAAACAGTGACCGTGCCATAGGCCGATTCTGCCGGCCGCTGATTTCCCTGTAACCTTACCGCCTGTTTCAAGTCTTCATTCTCGAACTCGATGGAGCCGACAGACAGAGAACTCATGTTGGCGGTCAGGGATGGTGACGTCGACCAGTTCGGCGTCCTCTTTGACCGGTATCATCAGCGCCTTTACGAATTCTTCTATCGCCTGGCCGGCAACGCGGCGTTGAGCGAGGACCTCGTTCAAGACGTGTTTCTCCGGATGCTCAAGTACCGCCATACCTTCCGTCGGGATAGCGAGTTCCGCGGCTGGATGTACCACATTGCTCGAACGGTGCGGATCGATCGCTTTAGAACGCATCGCGAGGAAACGCCATTGACGGAAGGCGAGGCTGAGAACACTCGTGGAGCGGGAACGCGTGCTTTAGACGGCTACATGGAGGAGATGGAGCGCGCCGAACTTCTACAACGCGCTCTATTGCGATTACCCGAAGACAAGCGCGAGCTTCTAGTTCTGGCGCGGTTTCAGGAACTGAAATACGAACAGATCGGATCACTGCTAGCCATTGATGTTGGAGCTGTAAAGGTGCGCGTTCACCGTGCCATGTCTGAGCTGCGCGAGATTGTCCAGAAGATGTCCAGTGAGAGAACGAAATGGAATGTGAAGAAGCCCGTGAAGCTATCGCGGACAAGCTAGCCGGTACTCTTGCCGCATCCGCTGAGGCGCGACTGCGGGATCATTTGGCCGAGTGTTCCCTGTGCCGCGACGAGTTTGTCGAAATGGAGAGCATCTGGGCAGGCCTCGGAACGATTGCTGTGCCTCCCATGGATCCATCCGCTGTCCGTGCGGCAGTCTTGGACTCTGCGAGGGTTTCCGGTTGGCGATTGTTTGGACGGAGGTTCACCATGAAAGAAGCTTTAAGAGCCGCAGCTATCATCGTTGTAGTGGCGAGTTTGGCAGCAGGGGCAAGCTTATGGCTTGGTCGTCGAACGGAGTCTCTTTCGACGGACTCGTCCACAGTTCGTGGACAGGTGCTGGGTGCCCCAAGCGCGCCGGTCACCCTGGTCGAGTATGGCGATTATGAGTGTCCACCCTGTGCTTCGGTCGCGCCCATTGTTGCGAAGCTGTTGGAGAAATATCCCGAATCCCTTCGGTATGAGTACCGTCACTTCCCGTTGACGGCACTCCATCCCCACGCGATGCGCGCAGCGATCGCAGCGGAAGCTGCGGGAGAGCAGGGTAAGTTCTGGGAGATGCATAAGCTCCTGTTGAGTACGCAAGGCAAATGGATCACTGACCCGGAAGCTGAAGCGGGATTTGTGGAATTAGGGAAGTTCATTGACGTCGATGTCCATTCCTTCGACGAAGCCCGCCGGTCTGCGAATCTTGAGCAACGGATTTTGCAACAAGTCGCCCAGGCGAAGAGTCAGGGAATCGCGGGAGTCCCGACGTTTTTGATCAATGGGAAGAAGATTGAGTCGACGCCAAGTAGTTTTGAGGGGTTTGACCGCTTGATCCTCGATGCGTTGAAGCAGTTGAAGCTGCAGCACGCGCAGGGGCGCTGAATGGCAAGGGAGAGGGAATCTACTTTAACTCCACTTGGTTTCTTCACGACGCTGCAGAGCATTTCGAGATTGGACGAATTCCAATCTTAAATCCCGAGGTTAATAAGCCGAACCTTTCGTAAGCTCCAAACTCTCCTCTCAATTCCCACATTAATCTCTCTTAATCCCCGCTTCACCCGCGCCTCATTTCTCCTGCGTCTGATTCTCCATGACATTAAAGAGGGAGCTTTCATGATATGCGTAGAAGAACGGGTTTAATCTTTTTGGCTCTTCTCGCCTGTGCAGCGTTTGGTGCATGGGCGATGGCCGGGCGCCCTCGTGTCGAATACCGCACCGAGCCTGTCGAACACAGCGACATGAACGTTACGATCTCAGCGACGGGCACTCCCAACGCTGTCGTAACCGTTCAGGTGGGTTCGCAAGTGTCCGGTACCATCCTCGCTTTATTCGCGGACTTCAACACCCGGGTTGCCAAAGGTCAATTAATCGCGCGAATCGATCCGGCGCCTTTTCAAGCGAAGGTCGATCAAGCCCAGGCAAATCTGGATGCAGCACGAGCCTCTGTTGCCAACGCGCAGGCTGTCGTGCAGCAGGCGATGGCTAATATACAGTCGGCAAACTCTTCTCTCGCAGCAGCACACGCGAATGTCGTCAAGGCGCGCGCTGTCGAAGAAGATGCCAAGCTGAAAGTCGATCGCCGGGTCGTTATGGTGAGCAAAGGCGCGGATGCACAAGAGGATCTTGAAACAGCACAAACGAGCTACAAGTCCGCGATTGCCGACGACACCGCTGTCGTTGAACAGGAGCATGCAGCACAAGACGCTGTGAAAGCTGCACAAGCGCAACTGGTTGTCGCGAACTCGCTCGTGGCGGCAAACGAGGCCCAGGTAAAGCAGAACGCCGCGGCGGTGCAGTCGGCACAGCTGGACTTGGATCACACCAGCATTAAAGCCCCTGTAGACGGTGTTGTTGTGTCTCGAAATGTCGATGTGGGGCAGACTGTCGCCGCAAGTCTGGCGGCCCCCACGCTGTTCCTCATCGCTCAGGACTTAACGAAGATGCAGGTCGACACGAACGTGTCCGAGGCGGATGTGGGGCGCGTAAAGGTGGAGCAGGAAGCCACCTTTACGGTCGACGCCTATCCCGGGCAGATGTTCTCCGGGACCGTCACATCGATTCGAAAAGCGCCGATCAACGTGCAAAACGTCATCACATATGACGCTGTCATCGGCGTTTCCAATGCCGACCTGAGGTTATTTCCGGGAATGACCGCCAATGTAAAAATTCTCGTGAATCCGCTTCGGAATGTTCTGAAAGTCCCCAACGCCGCATTGCGCTATCACCCGCCAACTGAACCCGCAAAGGATGTCGTTAGGGTCGATCGCAATATTGCAGCGCTCGAGAAGTCTGTCTGGGTCCTAACCGAGAGCAATAAGCCCCGTCGTGTCCCTGTGGTTACCGGTGAAACTGATGGCATGTCAACGGTGATTCTTCAGGGCGATCTGAAAGATGGGGACCATGTAATCGTCGCTGCCCTGGAAAAAGTAACGCCAGATTCCAGCAGAAGGTCCGTTGGCGGAGTGGGCAGAGGACCGGGTTTCTGAACGGAATAACCGCAGTCACTGCCATGGCGACCGTCATTCAAATCAGGAACCTGGTGAAGGACTACAGACTTGGGGAGGTGCCCCTCCACGTGTTGAAAGGCATCTCATTCGATATCGAGCGTGGGGACTTCGTCTCGATCATGGGACCCTCAGGCTCCGGAAAGTCCACGCTGATGAACATCCTCGGTTGTCTGGATACCCCCACCTCAGGATCGTACTGCCTGGATGGAATTGACATCGGCAACTTGGATCGCGATCAACTCGCCGAGATACGCAACCGAAAAATCGGATTCGTTTTCCAGCAGTTCAACCTGCTGGCTCGCACCACCGCCGCGGAAAATGTGGAGCTTCCGCTGATGTATACCGACATTTCCGCTCGCGAGCGTCATGAGCGAGCGAAGACGGCGTTGGTGGCCGTGGGTCTCGGCGAGCGAGCGGATCATCAGCCGAGCCAGCTCTCAGGCGGACAGCAGCAGCGGGTCGCGATCGCTCGCGCTCTCGTCAATAACCCCAGCATTCTCCTTGCGGACGAACCGACCGGAGCACTGGACTCGAGGACGGGACTCGAGATCATGGCTATATTTCAGGGTCTGAATCAGACAAAAGGACTGACGGTGATCGTAGTCACGCACGATCCGGATATCGCCCAATATTCCAATCGAAGCCTTCATTTCAAAGATGGCAAATTGCGCCTCGATGAGAAGCATTCGCGTCGCGACGCAACCCGGGATTTGGAGGACATGCGCCCTGAGCAGGAAGAAGAGGAGACAGTTCAATCGTGAATCGAATTCTTGCCAGCAACAGGATTGCGCTTCGAGCACTCAAGGTAAATCGCCTGCGCTCCGCGCTCACGATGCTGGGCATCATCATTGGCGTGGCGGCGGTGATTGCGATGGTTGGAGTCGGTGCAGGCGCTACCCAGCGGATTCAGGAGCAGATCCAAAGCATCGGCAGCAATCTGATCATCGTTCTGCCCGGTAGCATCAGCGCCAATGGCGTTCGGCTCGGCTCGGGCGCAGTGGCAACATTGACGCAGGACGATGCAAAAGCTATCGCGGCGGAGTGTGCATCCGTTGCGCTGGCCGCGCCCACCGTCCGCGGAGGAGTCCAGATCATTAATGGACCCAACAATTGGGCGACGAGCGCACAGGGAGTGACTCCCGATTACATGACGCTAAGGGACTACTCCATGATGTCTGGCCAGTTTTTTTCGGAGCAGGATGTCGATGCGGCTGCCAAATCCGCAGTGCTCGGTGAAACTGTCGCGCGAAATCTCTTTGGCGAGAGCGATCCCACAGGTCAGGTGGTCATCATCAAGAATGTGCCATTCACGGTATCCGGCGTGCTGACACCGAAAGGCCAGTCGCCGACGGGGCAGGATCAGGACGATGTGATTCTGCTTCCGATATCGACGGCGACGCAGAAGGTGCTTGGAGTAAACAAAGCCAATGCCAGAGCCGTTGGCGCAATCATGGTACAGGCTATCAGTGCCGGGCAAATGGACCAGGCAGTGCAGGATGTGGGAGCGCTGCTTCGGGAGCGCCATCGAATTTTGCCGGGGCTGGACGATGATTTCACTATCCGTAACCTCACCGAAGTGTTCGAGGCTCAGGAAACCTCGGCGGAGGTGATGTCGGTCTTGCTTGGCGCGATCGCATCGGTTTCGTTGATTGTGGGTGGCATCGGCATCATGAATATCATGCTCGTATCTGTCACGGAAAGGACGCGTGAGATCGGCCTTCGTCAGGCAGTCGGCGCCAAAACCCGCGACATTCTTTTGCAATTCCTGGTCGAAGCGGTGACGCTGTCTGTACTGGGCGGAGTCATTGGCATCGCGGTTGGCCTGACGGCTTCTGTGCTTATTTCGCATTTTGCGCAATGGTCGACTGAGGTCAGCCCGTTATCGATCCTGATGGCTTTCGTTTTCTCTGGGTTGGTCGGAGTGTTTTTTGGATACTATCCGGCTCGCAAGGCGTCCTTCCTGAATCCAATTGAGGCTCTCCGCTATGAGTAAACGCATTCTGCAGCTCCGGCTGCTAGCTCTGGCATTCACAGCCGTGTCATCCATTTCCCTCCTGAGTTCATGCATGATTGGTCCGGAGTACCGGCGGCCATTGGCCCCCGAAGCTTCGAACTTCAGAGAAACGTTGCCCGAAGGTTGGGCTACCGCCGAGCCGAACGATGGCGTGCTGCGTAGCGCGTGGTGGGAAGTCTACAACGACCCCCAACTGAACCGGCTTGAAGAGCAGATCGCCATTAACAATCAGAATGTCATTGCGGCCGACGCCCGCTTCCGTGAAGCAAAGGCCGCGGTGCGGGGCGCGCGTTCTTCAGAGTTACCCGCGGTGACTGCTTTTCCGGCTGCCACTGTTTCCGGAACGAATGCGACGCCCGATGTCCAGCACCGCTCCTTTAACATACCCATCGATGCGGTCTGGCAAGCAGACGTGTGGGGAAGCATTCGCCACACTGTGGCTGCAAATGCTGCGGTTGCGCAGGCGTCGGCGGCGGAACTGGAAGACGCCCGCCTGCTTTATCAGTCCGAACTTGCTGTCGATTACTTTCAGATCGAGGGAGTGGACGCGGAGCAACAGCTATTGGATGCTGCGGTGAAATCCTACGAGCAGTATGTCCAGCTTACAAAGGATCGATTTGAAGGAGGCGTTGCATCGATGGATGATGTGGCGCTCGCTCAAACGCAGCTGGAAACAGCTCGCGTGCAATTAACGGATCTTCAGATTCAGAGAGCGGAGCTGGAGCACGCGATTGCTGTCCTTGTTGGAAGGCCACCTTCTGACCTTTCGATTCCGGCAATGTCCGCTCAGTCACCACCGCCCTATACCCTGACGGGAGTTCCCTCCGCGCTGCTGGAGCGGAGGCCCGACGTCGCTTCAGCGGAAAGGCAAGTTGCGGCAGCTAACGAACAGATCGGCGTTGCAAAGGCTGCTCTCTTTCCGTCGCTGACGTTGAGCGCGTCGGGAGGTTCCCAAACGACCGCGTTTGATGATCTGTTGTCCTGGCCTACTCGCTTCTGGTCCGTAGGGCCGCAAGTGGCCCAGACGCTCTTTGACGCGGGCAAACGTAAGGCCCAGGTTGCAGGAGCGGAAGCCGCGTACGATGCCACTGCCGCGAATTATCGGCAGACCGTTCTGATGGCGTTCCAGCAGGTGGAGGATAGCCTGGCGCAGTTGCGAGTTCTCGCCGAAGAGACGGACGTGGCGAATCGCGCAGTTGCTGCAGCCAAGCAAACGTTGGAGTTGTCGACAATCCAGTATCGCGGCGGACTGACTAACTACCTTCAGGTCATCATTGCGCAGACCAGCGCACTGCAGACTCAGCGTTCGGCCGTGCAGATTCTCACACGGCGTAATGTTGCAAGCGTGCTGCTCATCGAGGCGCTTGGCGGGGGATGGGACGCGTCGCAGTTGCCGTCGGTG
>Ga0207659_10000584_pt1 | contig 21816 bp, 16 predicted proteins | sample KBSM43metaG_FD_184330 | JGI IMG/M metagenome (GOLD analysis project Ga0207659, IMG submission 184330) | Miscanthus rhizosphere microbial communities from Kellogg Biological Station, Michigan, USA - KBS M4-3 metaG (SPAdes) (version 2) | ecosystem: Host-associated > Plants > Roots > Rhizosphere >...
CGCCTTCCGGCACCTGGATATGACCGCATGAACGGCACCGAAAGACGGCCCTGCCGCGTCGTTCGAACCAGGGAACGAGGTCTCGATCGCACACGGCGCAACGCGGGAACGTCATCCTGCTGTGGCCAGCGGCGGAACCTCGACGCGCCGAGGCCGGTCTCCATGAAGGTTTAGCATTCGAGGGCGCGCGATTCGGGCTCGATACCAGGCAACAAGGACCATCAAGCCCCATAGCTCGAAACCGAGAGACCGTTTACCATCGAAATGAGCACGCGCAGCCTCCTGCACGGCGTCGGAATCGAGCAGCCCAATCGAAGCGACCGATGCGGGCGACAGGAGGTCGGACACCAACTCGCGGCCTGGTTCTCGAAGCCACGCATGGATCGGGATGCTGAACCCCTGCTTTCCTCGTTTCGCAAGCCTTGGGCCGTATTGTTTTGTGGCTACCCGGCGGAGTATCCGCTTCGTCGGACCGGTCAGCCGGACCTTCATCCGAGCGGGGAGTGAAAGTGCGAACGTGAAGAGGTCGGGATCGAGGAAGGGCGAACGCACTTCAAGACCGTGGGCCATGCTCATGCGATCGGTCTTCGCGAGAATGTCGTTCGGCAGGTAATCAGCAATATCGGCCAGTTGAAGCTCTCGAACACCTGGCTTTTGTGACAATTGGTGTCGTCGAGCCAGATCCTCCAGAACGGTTCGGGTGCACACGCCTCGGAGGAACGACGACGCCGCCTCCGGGAGCCAGGTGCCGTTCCACGTGTAGTGCGCACTATTCGAAGGGAGCTTCGCCGCCCGAAAGAACCTCCACAGCCTATACGAGAGCGACACTTTTGTTTCGCGAACTTTCATCTGGCCGGCTGCCCACGCAATCGCTTGCCTAAGGGGCATCGGCAGCCGTGCGATAGTCATCGCGTGCCAGAGTGTGGCCTGATATGTCAAATAACCGCCGAAGAGCTCGTCGCCACCGTCGCCGCTGATGACCACCTTGTTTTGCAGCGCCGCTTGTGCGGAAAGCGTAAACACAGCGAGGGCCGATGAATCAGCCAAGGGGTCGTCGGCGTGTTCCACCATCTGAAGAAAATTTGAAAGCGCATCGGGCCGCAGTTCGACTCTCGATAAGGGAATGCCGAGCTGTGCCGCAGTTTCAGACGCACCGTCGAATTCGCTGTAGCTGCGATCGGGCATCGAAAGGCAATACGCGTGCGACAAACGCCCGAATCGCTGTGCGCTGATCGCGACCAGCGATGAATCTATTCCGCTAGAGAGAAACACTCCAACCGGCACATCGCTGCGGATGGCTATGCGCACGGACTGATCGATCAGATGTTCGAGCTGCTCGGCAGCGTCCTCCTCATTCAAGTCGGAGAATTCCCGGTTCTCCTTGCGCGGGTCCCAGTATGTCGACGTAGCGATCAGCCCATCCGCACCGTACAACCGCCAGCTTGCTGGCGCAACGCGCCGAACCGCTCGGACCATCGTCGCGTCGCCGGGCACGTAGTTCAAGCACATGAACGCGGCGAGGGCGTTTTCGTCGATTGCGCGGGACACCGACGTCAAAGCCGTCAGCGGACGCATTTCAGAGGCAAACGTCACACCCCTTGGATGATCGACGTAGAGCAGGGGCTTTTCGCCGAACCGGTCGCGGGCGAGAAAGAGTTGTCGAGTAAGGCGATCGGCGATTCCGAACGCGAACATGCCTTTGAGCTTGACCGGCATGTCTCGTCCCCATTGGTCGTAGGCCTGAAGAATGACCTCGGTGTCGGACTCGGTCTGGAACCGGCGACCCAATGAGCGCAGTTCCTCCCTGAGCTCGATGTAGTTGTAGATCTCGCCGTTGAAGGTAATGACGAACCGACCGTCGGCTGACGCCATCGGCTGGCGACCGGAATTGAGATCGATGATCGAAAGGCGGCGGTGCGCCAGGAAGAATGCGCCCTCCTGCCACCAGGCGCCATCGTCGGGTCCGCGATGACGAAGAGCATTGATCTCATCCAGCAACTCCTCGATGTTGGATTGCTCAGCGAATGAGAATTGACCGAGAATGCCGCACATGTTGTGGCGCCGCTGAACGGTGTCCGGGTGCCGTCAGACTGAGGACGCGCCTGAGGTCCGAGTGGTGCGGCGGGTCCACTCGCGACGAACAAAGTAGCCGCGATTTCCGCTGCTTCGATAGTAGACACGGATCAATATTTCGGCCAGAACGCCAGTCAGGAGCGTCTGCATGCCGATGAGCATCAACAGCGCCGAGAGCAAGAACCAGCCACCATGAGCGCGAATCGTCGAGAGCCCGGTGATCCACGTGTAGCCCAGCAGCGTGAAGGCAACCATGAACCCGCTCCCGATCAGAATCGCACCGAGCTGACCGAACACTTTCAGCGGCTTCGTAAAATAGAACCTGAAGAAGTACAGAAGCATGATGTCCAGAACGACGCTGAAGGTTCGTCCGAGCCCGTAGTTCGATCTGCCGGCCGGTCTCTCGATGTTCCGGATCTTGACTTCGGCTATCCTGGCGCCAACAAGTGCGGCCAACGCGGGCACGAATCGATGCTGTTCACCGAGAAGTTCGACGTGCTGCAGCAGGTCCGAACGATAGGCACGGAATGTGGTGCCAAAATCGTGTAGGCGAATACCTGCCACACGTCGAATCAACTGGTTGGCGATGGTTGAGGGCCAGCGCCGCAGGATCCCTTCTTGACGATCGAATCGCCATCCGCAGACGAGATCGTACCCGTCTGACAGGAGCGCTAGGAAAGCAGGAATATCTTCCGGGAAGTGCTGCAGGTCCGAATCCATCGAGATGACCGTTTCACCAACGGCCGCGTGGAGGCCTGCCTGCAATGCCGCGGTCTGACCGAAATTGCGACGCAATTCGACCACGCGAAGCCTCGGTTCATTCTCGATCAATGACCGCGCCACTTGGAGACTATCGTCACTGCTTCCATCGTCGACGAGAATGAATTCAAAGTCGTACCGATCGCCAAGGCTCTGCGAGACCTCGATCAACCGCGTTACAAACTCCCGCAGCGTCGCGCCCTCGTTGTAGACGGGCGCAACCACGCTAATGAGCGGGCGGGCAAACGCGTCACGAGCCATTGCCGCACTTCATGGCGCCGCTCTGAACTCGCGGATTTGAGACGATCATGGTATCGCCGTGGCGGACGGAGGATTTGTCGCCTGCACTGCCCAACTGTAGCCGTGGCGATGGTACAAACGAATGTCTCGATACCCAGCCGCCGCAAACAGTTTCTCGGCTTCTTCGCGACGATAGTACTTGGCGTAGGCAGGATTCAACTGATCGTAGACAACGAGCCGAAGTTTTGACCCGCTCAGCTTTCCCAGGACCTCGGTCATGTATGCGCGGAGCGGAAGAGGAAAAATGTGCGACGCGAAAATATAGAGGCGCAACGGAACATAGAGCAGCCATACCATCGAGGCAACAACCACGTGAGGAGCCCTTGTCGCGATCGCACGCATCATACGAAGTACAGTGATGTAGAGGCCATTGCCTTCGGCACCGTAGAGCCAGGCAAAGATCGACCCGTTGGGCTTCAGGGCGCGCCGCGCTGCCTCGAGAACCGGCAATGGGTCTGGAATGTGGTGCAGAACGCCGATTGCGAATACATAATCCAGTGTAGCGTCGGAAGGAATCCGATCTCCGGTCGCCCGGAGATACGTGATGCGATCCCGACGGTCGGCCGTATTGGCCTGGAGAACATTCATGGCTGCGGACGGTTCTAAAGCGACCACATGACCAGCGCCAGCGTCAAGCAGGATGTTGACGAAGCGCCCTGTCCCGGCGCCAATGTCCGCGATGCGCGCGTCCGGCAAGACCATGCCGGAGGCGAGCGGTCCCCAGATATCGGCAAAAAAATTAGCAGAGCCGTAGTAGCCGCTGTTGTCCGTGTAACGAGTCCACTGCTCGCCAAAATCACGAATCGTCCTACTCGATTGCTCGTTCTGTCTAATCATTCCTATTAGCCTTGCAGGAACTTCACGACGGCGGAGACGGCATGTTGGTCGGACCGTTTACGCGCATCCAGACTGCACAGGCGAGTCGCGCCGTTGGCTTCATCGTCTCTCGGAAGGAGCCTTCCGACCGACGCTGGGCTTCAGCGGACGGCGACCGGCACCGCCGCAGCATACGCCCGGAGCTGGACCATCACATAACAGGCCGTAACGAACAATGACACAAACATTGCGAGGCCGGTCCTTTTGGTCATGACCTCGAGATCGGCTGGAAGGAAACAGAAGACCGCGGCGATCAACAGCCAGGCAAGCAGCACATCCCAGACGTCAGGGTGGATGACGACTCCCTGGCTGAAGACGAACGCCGAGAGCGCATAACAGGTCAGCCCAGTCGCCAGAAGAACGAGACGTGGTCGCCCTTCAGTCGCAGCGGAGTGAATGAATCGCGCGCCGATTACTGCCAGCGCGGCAAGCCCTCCAATGAACAGCCACTTCCACTCCAGCACGAGCGCAGGATTTCGACCGGGGTAACCAAAGCTCGGCTTGCGTGAGAATAGGAGGTTCCAGTGGTCCGCATAGTATTGAGTGGATCCATCGAGACCCGACCTCCAGAGGAAGTCGGCGAAGTTCAGGTTGCCGGTGAAGTTGACGTTTGCGATATTGAACTGAACCCATGCGATTTGCAGCGTCTGGAAAAGGACGACAGCCGCCGCCGGCGCAACGACGTAGCGCAAAACACGCCGAACCGACATTCGCGAGCCTTCGATCATCCAATCAGCGACGACGTAGCAGCCTAAGAAGAAAAACGTCAGGGCCTGCGAGTAGGACAGTGCGAGCAGCACCACACTGCCGCTCGTCGCGATCGAGATCCAGCGATCGTTGGACCCGTTTCGCTGGTAGCTCTCGGCGAGCCAGAACACGAGCATGGCATTGATGGCGAAGCTGATGGGGTTCAGATACCAGTAGTTCATCAAGTTCATAGGAAACGTCTGGTACACCACCGCACATCCCAAGCCGAGAAAGAAAGCATGGTGGCGCGGCACATGTTTCGTCAGGCGCATGCCAAGCCATCCAAGGAGCGCGGCGCCGACCCAGATCACCGATTGGTTGAAGACTGCGGCAGCGCGGTAGCTGAAGCGGCCTATAAACACCCGAATCACGAGTTCGATCGCGTACAGCGGCCACAGGTGAAACCCTGAGTGCGACTTGTAGACGGTAAGGCCATCGCTGCTGTATACGAGAAGTCCCGCGTATTTCGCGAAACCGTAGGTGTGCCAGTTCGTCAGCCAGCTCATGGTTCTCGCCGGCAGCATCTCGAGCTCGAGGTGTTGTCCGGTGTGCCTGTTGACGCTGATCAGGACGAACGTATAGACGAAACCGGTCGCGATCAAGTAGGCGCCGAACGACCAGAGGCCACCCTCGAGCACGCGGTCCCACGCGACGAGCACGTGATCCCGCGCCATGAGCACGTAATCCCACGCCGTGAGCGCGCGCCGTCGTAGCGAGGTCCAGCTCAGGCCGCCTGAGCTCGAGCGGTCAACGGTCACCGGCATGCGAAGATCCAGCTCTCAGCAGTCACTCGTTCGATACGAAAGGGGAAGAGAGGAATTTATGGCCAAACCAAGAAGAAAGTCAATCAAGTCGTCGACACCCAAGCAGCGAGATGACAACAGTGCAACGCTTGTAGCACGGAAGGTTTGCAACGTTGCTGGATTTCTCAAAGTCGCATCGTCACTTCAGTGGAGGCGGGCGAATGCCTGGGCAAGGGCGACCAGGTTGCTCATGATCACCGCGCCGGAGATGAGCAGAAAGGCCAGGAGGCGCGTTCCCGCGAGCCGTGCCTGGAAAGCGCTGCTCGAGACGGCCAGGGCGCCGGTCATCACGATGGGGATGATCACGAAATGATCGTACAGATACGAGTGGATCGACACCGACTGCGGAAACGCGATGAGCAACACCAGATACGGCGTCAAGAGGAACAGCAGCCATCGGCCGTAGCCTCCGAGAGCCGTTGCTTCCACGCCGCCGCGGGCATCCCAAAGGAACACGAGCGGAAGGAATGCAGGCCAGATGACGTTCTGGATCGGTCTCGGGCCACAGCAGTTCAATGGGCACGGGGACCACGCCGCCTGAAGCAGGTTGGTGAAGTAAGTCCTGTCGCCGTCGAGGCCGGATCGGAACACAAACGTGCTCGCCAGGCTGTGATACCCCTTCCACATCACCAGAAGTCGCGGCACGGCGATCACGAGCAGACCGACGGCCATGCACCACGCGGCCATCCGAATCAGGAGCCGGTTCCGCTCCAGGATTTCGCGCCAGTTGGTTCCGGTTTGCCCGAAGAGGCATCCGACGGCGAGAGCCAGCGTTGGCAGTTGAAGGGGACTGAGTGCAACGTAGACGACGGCTGCCGTGATTGAAGCAACGGGACGGGCGGGAGGCATCAAGTACGCGTAGACCAGTGCGAGCAGCGCGGCGACCAGGGGATAGGCGTTGTCGGTGGTGAACTGGAACTGGTCGTTCCAGAAGCGCCACATGGTCGTGAGAAACCCCACCGCGACGAAGAGAACGAGCAGCGCGCGTCCCCCGTGGCACCGCTGCAGGACTCCCAGACGGCCGAGCAGAATCGCGAAGACGCCCACGACAATCGAGATGAACAGAATTGCGGTCGTGTTCGTCGCGACGTACAGCGGGACTCTGGCTGCGGCGCGAACCGCCGCAATCCACGCGTACGTCGAGAGCAGAAACGGATGAACATGGTTGTCGTACGGGGCCTTTTCCGCGAACGCCTTCGGCTGACGCCAGGCGAGGTACAAGTGCTCGGAGGCGGGCGTGCTCTCCCAGATCTGGATGGTTGACGTCATCGGGTCGTCGCTGCAGGCCCTGCGTCCGGTGCGATTGACATCGGCCATGAATCGACCTGCGCCAAGATCAAGGACGACCGTCAGCCAGAAGATGAAGGCCCAGAGCAGGAACAGGCGAACCGAGGTCGGGACGGCGCGAAGACTTGTGCTGTCCGCGGCGCGAGACGCCGAGGCGCGACGATCACGGCACTCGAGAACAGCCAGGAAGGCGAGCCAGGCTATCGTCAGCCACACTCGTCCATCGAGTCGCCAGAATGCCAGCTCCGGCGTCCGGATGAATGACAACAACGGAAGGGCGAACAGACTCAGCGACCAGAATGAGGTTGGGCGAGGATCGGGCGACCTCCTCTGATTGAAGAGCGCCAGAAGCGCGCACGCAGTGCCGAGGATCGCAACGGCCTTGCCACTCCGGGTCGGCAGTAGAAGGGCCAGGATGGCGTTCAGGCTCGCGATCCCACCCCAAAGGTGCTTCTCGTTTATCAATGTGGTGGGAACGGGATCCGACGTCCGATCGGGTGGTTGGTCACTATGGTCAGCAACCACTTACCGGGCATCCGCCACAGGGGCTGTGAAAGAGCTTGATACGCTGTCCGACCACCATGTCAAGGCCGTCGGCCGCATTCCATAAATGGGCCGTCCCTAACACCATGAACATCTGCACTCGCGATCGAGCCGCCATCAGCCTTGGGCTCCGAACCTGACGATGAAGACTGCGGTGGGCGATGATGCGCTCGACTGGGGCCCGCAAGGTGCGCATCAGATGACGTTCACCGCATTGGCGCCGCCACAGCGTAGGCCCAGAGCTGGACCAGCATATAACAGACCGCCACGAACAACGACACAAGAATGGCGAGCCCGGTCCTATAGGGCCTCGCGAGGCAAGTAACTCCGGGCGGCTGCGAAAATGTCTCGCGAGCCTGTAGTTCAGGACGCGGTCCAACTGCCGCGGATCTGCCAGTCGCTGTTTGGACCGCTGATGCCGGAGGCATACATGAAGATCCACTCGAATCCTGCAAACGCCGGCTTGAAGATCACCGGAAGGTTGACCGTCAGCGCGTTGCCGCTCGCCGTTACCGTCGCTGCTGATAGCGCGATCGCGCACTGGCTGTTCTGCAACGTCGCGGCGCTGCCCCGCTGCCCCCAGAGCCACATCGACCCGGCGTCGTTCGCCAGATACAGGCGATCGGTCGCCGGCTCATAGTACGCGACGCATGTGTTCGCGGCCGATCCGACTGCCGTCGTGAACCACACAAACGTCGCCGCCAGATCGGCAAACCCGGCGCTGTCGGAGTACTGCAGCGCGAACGTCTGGCTCACTCCGCTCCCGCTCGCCGGCGTCACCGCATCCGCCGTCACGACGGACGCCTTGCCCGTCCACGTGCCGCGGATCTGCCAGTCGCTGTTCGCGCCGCTGTAATTCGCGGCGTACATGAAGATCCACTTGACCCCGGCAAATGCCGGCTTGAACGTCACCGGCAGATTCACCGTCACTGTGTTGCCGCCCGCCGTTACCGTCGCAGCTGAAAGCGAGATCCCGCACTGGCTGTTTTGCAACGTCGCGGCGCTGCCCCGCTGCCCCCAGAGCCACAACGACCCGGCATCGTTCGCCAGATACACGCGGTCGGTCGCCGGCTCGTAATACGCGACGCATGTGTTCGCAGCCGATCCGATTGCCGTCGTGAACCACACAAACGTCGCTGCCAGATCAGCAAACCCCGCGCTATCGGAGTACTGCAGCGCGAACATCTGACTCGGACCGCTGCCGCTCGCCGGCGACACTCCGTCCGCGGTCGGCCCGACAGCGCCCGGCACCATCCAAGTGCCTTTCGCCTGCCAACCGCTCGACGTGCCGTTGAAATTTCCCGCAAGCATCCACGTTGTCTTCGCGCCTGCGTACGCGGGGTTGAAGGTGACCGCGAGGCTCAGCGTCAACGTAGTGCCGACGCTCGTCACCGTCGTCGTCGCCAACGGGATCGCGCATTGGCTGTTCTGGATCACGGTGTTGCTCCCGCGGATCCCCGACGTCCACCCCGTCGCTGCGTCGTTCAAGAGGAATACGAGGTTGGACGACGGCTCGTAATACGCGAAGCAGGAATTCACGGTCGACGATGCCGGCGTCGCAGCGAACCATGCCACGAGCGATGCCAGGTCGCCGGCGCCCATGGTGTCGGAGTACTGCAGCGCGAAGGTCTGGACCGCTCCGCTGCCCGACGCCGGCGTCACCGAATCGGCGGTGGCCGTCGACGTGACGCGAACCACCGATCCCGAGCCGCGGGCAAGGTAGTACAGAGCGCCATCCGTTCCGACTTTGAGATCGACGGGAAGACTGATCCCTGTTGCGAAGGTCACAGCCTGATTGTTCGACGGATCGAGCTTCCTGATCCAGCCACTGCATAAGTCGGCGAAGAAGTACTGGCCGGCGTAGGACGCCGGAAACTGAGAGACGGGCGGATCGTAGAAGGCGCCGCCGGTAATGGCGCATCCGCCGTTGTTTTGACTGTGGTCGTACCAGTATCGAGGATAGGTGTACGGCTGATTTGCAGGAAGCGGTCCCTCTACAACGGGCCAGCCGTAATTCGCGCCGGCGATGCCGTCGTCGATCTCCTCCCACATCGTTTCGCCAACGTCGTTGATGAACATGCGCGAACCCGACCTGGCGAACGCGAACGTGAACGGATTGCGCAACCCCAATGCCCAGATCGCTCGGTTGCTCCCGGTCGTGATCCCGTAGAAGGGGTTGTCGGTCGGGATGCTGCCGTCGGTGTTGATGCGGAGGATCTTCCCAAGTGGGATGTTCAGCGACTGCGAGTTCGAAGCGACCGCGTTCTCGCCGATCGCCGCGTACAGCTTGCCGTCCGGGCCGAAGTTCAACGCCCCACCGTTGTGATTCGTCGCTCCGAGCGTCGGCAAGTTGAGGAGCACGACCTCGCTGCCCGGAACCGCCACGTCGCCATTGGCAATGAACCGGCTGATCCGATTGTGAACAGCCGGCGTTGTCGCCGTGTAATAGATGTAGACGAACTGGTTGCTGGCGAAATTGGGATCGAACGCCACGCCGAGCAATCCGCGTTCGCCGTTCGAGTCCACTGTCAGCGACACGAACGGCGTCGGCAGCAGCACGCCGTTCTTGATCACGCGCAGGTTGCCGCCTTGTTCGCACACGAACAAGCGGCCGTCCGGCGCGAACTGCATCGCGGTGGCAGACGAAATCCCGCTGGCGATGAGCGTTTCTTTGAATCCGGCTGGAAGCGTTGCCGCCTCCGCATTCGACGCCGCCGCGGCGGTGACGAGGAAGAAGAGAAATATGGTTCTCACGGCACGCATCATTGTACGAAGTGCTTACTTGTCTGTCGCGAATTCGTCGTCTGGCCGCGACTGGGAGACGATTAGGAAACATTAGGCCGACTGAGCCGACCTTCGGAAGCTCGGCAGTGATCGGTCAATTCGACCTGTAGATGGCTTCGAAGTATACGCGACGGATCTTTCCTACGGCCTGTCGGCACTCGTCGATTCGTCCTTGCTGTTGCGCGACACGCGCCGCACTCAGTGTCGGGATGGTCTTCTGCTGGAGAGGATCATCGAAGACCTCGGACACGTAGACCTCGGCGACCGCCAGTTCGGACTCACAGCTCGCGCTCGCTGGGAGATATGCGCTGCGGTGCTCCGCGGCACCCAGTCGTTCCGTCAGGCGTTTGTAGGCCGACAGACAGCGAATCGCGCCTTGCTGTCCCTCGAGAAACAGGGCCGCGATTGCCTCGCGGTCTGCGCTCGTCCTCGTCACCCCGCTGAGCCCAGGGCCGTCCCACCAGCGCGCCGCTGCCGCAACTTCCAGGCTGCAGGGAAAGCGGCTCGCTAACCGAACGCGTGGCGGCGTCGGCTCGAAATCGACGCCCACTGCAGCCAGTCGCCGTCGCGAGGCCGCTGCCGGGACGTCTCTCGAACCAAAAACAGCGTCGAAGTAGGCCCGCCTGATCTCGCCCACGGCAACGCGGCACAGCGCGGTTTGCCGCTCCTGCTGCGCAGTGCGAGCCATCTCGAGTGTCGGGCGTGTCACCTCTCGGAGCGGATCATCGGAGACCTCGGACACGTAGACTTCGGCGAGCGCGAGCTCGGCGTCGCAGGTCGTCGTCTTCGGGACATAAGGATCGCCGTGTTCCGCTGTGGCGAGGCGTTCGGTGAGCGTCCGGTACGCTGCGAGGCACTGGACCGGGCTGCGCTGCGCTGCGCTGAACAGGTCCCGCAAGGCGTCGAGGTGGGCGCTGTTCCGCGTGGTCGGGGTTCCTCTGTCGTACCACAACGCCGCGCCGGCACTCTCTAAGCTGCAGGGAAAACGAAGCGCCAGACCGAGTCGCCTCGGGGAGCTCTCGAAACCCCCGACGCGAGCCATGTCCATCACGAAATAATGCGCGAAATAGGGCGTGCCCGCTGCGAAAAATGCTTCGGTCCAGCGGAGATCCAACGGAGACCCTTGAACCCTGACGTCGGGAAGGCGAGTCAGGATCAGCAGATCTCGGACTACCCCGCCCGGTTGTACCAGCAAATTGATCGTGTCGCTATCGATTTTTTGAAACCGTTCATCGAGCAGATCCTGTGTCGACCAGGCAAAAAACATGGACCCCACACTGCGGAAGAACATCCCGAGAGGGTCATCGCCGTTATACCAGAAATAGTACGAGCGCCCTGACAGGCGGGGCCGGAGAGTCTTGGCAGCGTTGACTGCGGCTTCGAAAGTCGCAATACGGCTGACTGGCCACTGCGCCCCTGGCGGCGGCGCATGATAGTAATGTGCCATCTCAGTGTTTTTGTAGCCGTTTCGAAATTGAACGGAATAGTCCGCTGTTGCGAAGTTGATGCTGACAAGCGCGAGCACGAGGAGCGTGAGGACCGCGGACGCCCGCCGGCCCTCGGGGAGGCGGTTGGCGAGGCGCAGCAACGTTGCCAGAATCAGGCACCCACTCGCAGCCAGGGCGGCTCTGGCGGCTAAGCGTGTGTTGGTAAGTTGATAGCTTGCGAATGCGCCGCAGAAGAGCAGTCCGAGAAGCCCCCAGTACGATCGCGAAGAGAGGCGCTCGACGAGTGGAGCGATTGCCGGGCCGAGAGCAAAAAATGTCACCGGAATCAGAAAGCTCGCGTACCACGGGACCATCATCCATGGTGCGCTGAATACATACAGGCCGATCCAGAGTCCAGACACCGAAAGCAGCAGCCAATACGCCGGGGGCAGCCGCAGAAAAGTCTTCCATCCTGCAACGAGAGCGCGAGCGACTGCGGGCAGGATCCAGACGACAACCGTCGACGGTAAGAGCAACCAATACGCGCGAGCAGGGAGCACCTCACGCTGTCGGGCAAGACGAACGAATTCGGTTGGTAGCTGACGAACCAAATCAAACTGGAGTTGCAGTGGCCGGCCGGGAAGTCCCCAGTAACGATAGAGACCGGTCGCTGCAATCCAAGCGGCGGCAGCACCCGTCAGAAAGCCGGTCACAAGAACCAGACTTGAACGTTTTTGCTGGCGATCCGTCTGCGCCCGCATCAACAGCGCGTAGCCGGCTAGCAGCGGCATCACAACGATGTAGGCGAACTGCGTGAACAGAAGAGCAACGCAGGCAACGCCCGCGAAGAACGCGCCAAGCGCACCAAAGCGCTCACCGAGGGCTGCACGGTTCGCCGCATACACGGCTATCAGAAAGTACGTATTCGTGGCCCCGTCGACGTAGTTCGTGCCGAGCGAGTGACCGAGAAAGGAATAGAGTGAGGCGAGGGCGCTGACAAATAGGGCCGTGCGCAATCCACAGGTCTGGCGCACGGCACCAAACAAAAAGAATACGGTTGCTGCAAAGTAAACGCCTTTCAGCGTGTAGTTGGCAGCGAGCGGTGGCGCGACATGGTTGAGGAAGTACCCCGGGACGGTCCACGCCAGTCGTTCGACTTGGTACAAACCCAAAGACGAGCCGTACTGTCTGATGCTGTCCGGCAACCACTGCATCAAGCCAACGTAGTACCAGGCATCGACCCAGCCGAGCGTGGTGTCCGGCACAAAAATTTCTGGAATCGCCGCGAGAAACGTCAGGAAGGAAGCAGTGGCGAGGAGACAGGCGGCGAACGGCCACGATTGAGACGGACGGCGAAGCCGTCCTGGCACCAGTCGGTGCAGATTCATTTCTGGGTCTCTAGGGTCGCCAGAGCGATTCCAGCGAGGCCGTAGTCGTTGCTCTTATGCAACATGTAGCTTCGATTACCCGCGTCGAATGCGATGGCATTCGCAGTGTTGGAAGATCACGTTCCTTAGACTTCTATCGCAGGAAGCATGTGTAGTCGAAAACGTCGAGATACTGCCATGCTCGCATCCGTATTTCCGCCTGCTCTGCAGCGGACAGCTCGCTTGCCGTCGCCCGATTCGCCTCGGGAGTTGCCGATCGAATGGTACCCCACGGGTAGATGTTGTCGAGCGGGGTACCATTCCAGCTTGGTAGCTCGAGTGACCCTGCCGACTCGATACCGAGCGCCGAGCAGATCGGACTCAGCGCCCGTCGCGAATCGGCCATGACATCCTCGATCCGCACGATGTGCAGTCGGCCCGGATACTGCTCGCGCGTGAGCAGCGCGTAATGTTGATTGAGGGTCCACCCGAGCATGTAGTTGGCTAACGAGAGCGGCACGGGCCGCTTCTTGGTGTCCGCGTACGCGGACCAGGGATTACGAACCACGTGGAGAACGTGCGCGTTTGGCAGGTCGGCGAGGATCTTCGCGGCGTCCACGACGATGATCGGACTGTAGCCAACGTAGACGCACTCGTCGCCGGTTCGCCGGTAGTCCTTCCAGGCATCGAAGGTAGCCCGGAAGAACGCGGCGACGTTGTCCCCGCGCGATCGGCCAGTCTGCTCAACGTAGCGGACGTACCAGTCACGGCGTTCGTCGTCCGAGAAGTCGAACGGCACGTGCCGAAACTTACTCACGCTCGGTGTCCGGCTGCGGACCTTCGTCTCCTCGTCGATAATCGCGTGGTAGTCCTCAGCGGGCGTGGCGTCGAGCGCGAACGCGGGCCAACGGTACTTCACGGGAAAGGTCGAGGTCAGCAGGTCCCGCACGTGACCCGTGCCGATTTGCGACTCGAACGGATAGACGAACATCTGCGGGTGCCCGTCGAGGAACCGGTGCGTCGTGTTCCCGCCGTTCTCGTACATCGCGCCGATCATCAACAACCGAATATCGTTGGCCACGCAGTTACTCCTTGCAATCACACACCGTTCGGGCGCCGCGTGACAGGCTCAAACGCGAAGAACAAGCGGGCCCGCGTCGACGCTGACCGGCCGTGCCTGAACGCAAACCCGCTGGTGACAGCGGTCGGGAGCCAGTCGATCGCGAAGATTTGATTGCCCTGCGGCCAGGTGATCGCCCCCAGGATCTTTCCAGAGCGAACATCGATCGCATGAACGCCGCACTCGCTGCGGGCCTGGTCCAGTCCCGGAGCGTAGCGGCGAAAGCGCGGGATGACGCGCGACGTGCCAACGAACGCGATGTCACCGGCGAAGCTGAGACCGCGGGTCCACCCTGGCAGGCGGACGACCGGCTCGAACGTGCCATCGACGACACGGCCAAGCTCGCCGTACCCGCTGTTGTCGACCCAGATGACTCCATCGCGCAGACGCGCCGAGTGCGGCCGGGTCAGGCCCTCGACGATCGGCTCGCGCGTCGCCCCCGAGAAGATCACACCCCGTCGATCGACCGGAAAGTTCAGATGACCCGGGCGGCGGCGCGACATCGTCGGCGTCGATGCAGAGAAGTACGACGTCTCGAGATCGGGTCCGGCCGCGATCGAGTTGAGCTGGAGGTGATTGCGCTCGAAGAACGGGCCTGACTTCCTCTCAATGGAGCGCGGCCACCAGACCGGGATGGCCGCACCGGACTCGTCGAGGCGAACGACGGCGTTCATACCCACCGCGTTGCCGTGAAGGACATCGCCGATCAGCTCGAGATCATGTAGATACAGGCACCCGGGCAGGAATCGTGAACGGGCAGGGATGAGCGGCCGATCATCGGTTGCGTCGGCCCGCACGTCGCGGCGCGGCAGCTGACGCACCGGCGCCAGCTCGTAGATCTGGTTCGGATTGCGCGTGCTGGCGATGTAAACCAAACCGTGGGCACGATCAGCGACCAGGCCGGAGGGGTGCGGCAATGGATGATAGGTGACTGCTGGTCGGCCCCGTTCGGTCACCGAAATCGCGATGACGAGATGCTCGTATTCACGGGTGATCAGTAACGTCAGCCGCGCTGCGGCCAGTGTCGACCACCATTCGCCACGAACGCGATACTGGAGGAGCCGCGAGTCGACCTCCGCAGCCTGCCGCCATTGGCTGACGACCTGGGCCGGGTCCCGCCACTGGCCATGATGGTGGGCCCACAGTCCGCCCAACTTAGAAGCCTTCGGATCAGTGAGACCTGGCGCCACGCGGTGTATCAACGCTCCACTGGCGGCCGCTTCGCCGTGTCGGGCAGGATCGACGGTCGGCGCGAGGACTGCCACATCTTGAAAGCACCCCAGTACAGACGGCAGGCCGAACGCAGGTTCGTCGTCGATTCGCCATTGTGGCGCGTTGGCCCATAGATCGGCACTTCGAGGATTGGTGTGCCAAGCCGCGCGCATTGCACATAGAGCTCGAGATCGAGGAGATCACCGTCTTCGGCGAGATGAACCGCATCATAGACGGACCGCGACAACACCTTCGGCGTTGCATTGATGTCCCAGGTTGGCAGGCTGAACAGGACGCGGCATTCGAGAGCGTACAGAAACGAACCAACCCGCCGGTCGAACGACTCGCGGCTGCGGCGATGGGTCTTGATGATCGCGCCCGGATTGGCAAGGGCAAAGAGGATCGCCAGGACAAGATCCGAGGCGCGCGTCCTGGCACTGTTCGCATAGCACAGAAACTCGCCCCCGGCCTGTTCGAGGCCGAGCTTGACGGCCAGTCCCCAGCCGCCCCGCTCGCTGAACAGCACGCGGACTTCTGGATAGCGCTTAGCAAGGTCGGTGCAGACCTCGATCGATCGGTCGCGACAACCGTTCACCACCAGAAGAACTTCGAACGGATGCCGAATCCGAGTCAGACCAGTGACATATTCGGAGATCGTGCTCTCGATATGGTCGGCCTGGTTGTGGACTGGCAGGATGATCGAAACCAGCTCGTCGATCACGGTCGCGGTCATCCGATGATCAGCTCTCGGCTGCCAAGCGTTGCCTGCACGATCGCTGCGCGGGAGAGTCCATGGCGATCGAGCAGGTATCGCTCGCTCCCACTCACTCCGTCTGGCACGCGGCTGATGCCACGCCGTAGAACGCGGCAGCCAATGCCGTGCTCGGCGACGATCTCGGAAACCAGCGAGCCGAGCCCGCCGGTGACATAGTGGGCTTCCACTGTTACCGCAAGCCGACAGCCGGCGAGTTCAGCAACCAGGTCGTCGATCGGGGCCGGATTCAGACAATCGACGATCAGCGCACCGCACGCAATTCCGTGCGCCGTCACCTCGGCCGCCGCGGCCACGACCTCCGCTGCAATACTGCCAACGGCGATGAGTAGCACCTCGTGTCCGGGATGGACCCGCTGGATCCGACCGAGCTCGAAGCGCCCGTCCAGACCGGGGACGACGGTTTGCTCGTCCTTACCGATGCGGAAATAGGTGGGCCCAGGCAAGTCCCAGGTAGCGTTGAGCGCCGTAGCGGTTTGCTGGAAATCAGCGGGGGCGATGACTCGCAAGCCGGGCTGCAACCGCATCACGCCCAGATCTTCCAAAGCGTGATGGGTCGAGCCTGCCGTTCCGTACTCAAAGCCGCCGCCGACCCCAATGATCCGGACGGGCAGATTGTGGAGCAAGGGACCGTTCCGAATGAATTCGTACGGACGCAACGAAGCGAACGTCGCGATCGAGTACACGAATGGAATGAAACCAGCTTCGGCGAGGCCCGTCGCCAGTCCGACCATGTTCTGCTCCGCCACTCCGACGTTGATGAAGCGGCGGCCGATGCGCGCGGCGAGCGGCTCGACGACGCTGAATCCAAGATCTCCCGTCAGGAAGAGGATTCGTTCGTCACGCTCTGCCAGGTCACCCAGTGTGCGAATGAAAGTTGCGCGCATGCGGTCGTCTCTTGCTCTACTGCGGCGGTGAGCCGGTGACTTCGATCATGGCGCGCTGATACTCTTCCTCCGACATCGGCAGGTAGTGCCACTTGACCTGTCCGCGCATGTACGACACCCCGGCGCCAAAGACTGTCCGCGCTATCAATATTCGTGGTGGACCGCTCCGAGTGTCGATTGCGCGCATGGTCTCGACCAACGCGCCGACGTCATGCCCATCAACAACGCGGGTGTCCCACCCGAACGCACGCCAGCGATTCTCCAGCGGCGAGAGATCGAGCACCTCGCTGGTGTGGCCAAGGGCCTGCTGGCCGTTCTGGTCGACGATGACAACCAGGTTGGAGAGCTGGTGGTGGGCGGCGAACATCGCCGCCTCCCAGATCGCGCCCTCATTGCACTCCGCATCGCTGATCAGTGCAAATGCCCGCCGTGACGAACCAGACAAGCGTGCCGCGAGCGCCGCGCCAGCCGCGATCGAAAGTCCCTGGCCGAGTGAGCCTGTGGCGAAATCGATGCCGGGCAGAGCGCGTTCCGGATGAACACCGAGCAGCGTCCCATCGCCACAGTAGGTATTCAGCTCCGCCACGGTCAGCCAACCACGAAGGTGCAGTGCAGCGTACAGTGCCAGCGCGGCGTGTCCTTTCGACAGCACGAACCGATCGCGATCAGGATGATCAGGGGTGCTGAGGCGCAACGCCCCGCCATAGAGAGCGGCGAGCAGATCGGCGACCGACAACGCGGAGCCGATATGGCCGACGTGAGCACGCCTGGACTGCTGCAGGATGATCCGGCGGATTTGGCGAGCAAGCTCGGTCGGCGCCATGAAGCCCGGCCCGGTACCAGGCTGAGCGCTCGTCACTGTCATCTCCTTGCTTTCATTCGAGATCCACTCGGGCAAGCAGGACTATAGTGATCCCCTTCTGGTGGGTCAAGGACAGCGGGCGTCCACGCACACGATATGACACGAGTATTCGTCACGGGAGGAACCGGATTCGTCGGTGCCAATCTCTGTCGCCGTCTTCTCGCCGAGGGCCACGCGGTCCATTTGCTCGTGCGCGCGGAGCACGACTCCTGGCGGATCACCGAGATTCGCGGCGACGTCACCCTTCACGAAGTCAGCCTCGGTGATCCAGACCGCTTGACCGACCTGCTCCGCGAGATCCGCCCCGATACTGTCTTCCACCTGGCCGTCCACGGTGGCTACCCAACGCAGGTCGATGAGCGGCAGATGATTGAAACGAATTTCATCGGAACCCTGAACCTGCTGGAGGCTTGCCTTCGGGCTGATGTCGCAACGTTCGTCAATACCGGTTCTTCATCCGAGTATGGGCTCAAGGATCACGCGCCAGCCGAGAACGAGCCAGTTGATCCAGATAGCTGCTACGCCCTCACCAAAGTCTCGGCAACCCTGCTCTGTCGGCTCATGGCTCGCAAGCACGGCCTCCACGTGCCCACGCTACGGCTCTATTCGGTCTACGGCCCGTATGAAGAGCCGTCCCGACTGATGCCAACCCTGATCGTCCACGGCTTCCATGGACGGCTCCCTCCGCTCGTCGCGCCGGAGGTGGCGCGCGATTTGGTCGCGGTCAACGATGTCTGCGACGCGTATCTCCGCGCCGCCATCTGCCGCACTTCCGAGCCTGGTCCCATCTACAACGTCGGCACCGGAAGCCAGACCACCGTCCGTGAAGTCGTCGCCCTGGCCCGGGCCCTGCTCCCGATCACGGACACACCGGTCTGGGGCTCCCTGCCCAATCGGCAGTGGGATACAAGCACCTGGGTCGCCAACACACAAAAGATCCGCGCCGAGCTTGAGTGGTCGCCGCGCATCAGCCTCAGGAGCGGATTTGAGCAGATGATCGCGTGGCTCCGTGACGATCCGACCAGGCGTGCGCGCTACGAGCGAATTATCCTCGCCGCTCGCGTCGCGGCGGACGGTTCCGGATGAACTCGTAACGACTTCAGCGCGGCGATCTGCTCGAGTGCGACCGAACCGCGGTGCTCACCGCGGAGGCTGGCTCACAGGCGTCGTAGGCGCCGACAGGACGATCATCTCGCTGTTGCGCTCGCGCATCAGCTGAAATGCTCGGTGCTTGCGGCGCCGCGTTGCCAGTGCTGTTCCAAGCTTGGTGGTGCCGGCCTTCCCGGTGATCGCACGCACGAGGCGGACGGCGCGGGCGGGATTGAACAGGATGCTCATCGTATAAAAGTGAGCCATCAGTGCGAGGCATAGCACCGCTAGCGTACGCGACCCGATCAGATCACAGTACGACACACTGTGCTCGGGATCCGTATAGGCGAGGAGCGTCCGGAAGTACTCTTCGCCGAAGACAACACGACGTTTTTCGACAAGCTGGTCGAAGAGCTCCGATCCCGGATACGGCGAGAACGGAAACGCGTTGATATCATCGACACCGGCTCGCGCGACACGCGCCACAAAGCCGAACGTGCGTCTGACGTCGGTCCAGGTCATGCCTGGCAAGCCGAAGATGAAATTCGCCTTGATTTCGAGCCCGGCCCTCTTGGCGCCTTGCATCGATTCCAACATCCGCTCTGGCACGACACGTTTCTTGATGCGTTGAAGTTCCTCCGGCGAGCCGCTTTCAGGCGCGTAGTTGATGATCCTGCACCCCGACCGATAAAGAAGCGCACACACCTCTTCGTCGATCGCTTCCGAACGCGTCCCCGAAGGCAGCTGCCAGGTAATGTGCAGGTCTTCGTCGATCAGCCGCTCCGTGAAGGCGCGTATCCATCGTTTGTCCACGATGGCGGTCAGGTCGTAGAAGTCGAAGTTGGTCGCCTGATACCGTGTCATGTAACCCTTGATCTCGGCGATGACCCGTTCCGGGCTCCTCGCGGTCCAGAGGGTGGTCCACATCTGGGGACTCGAACAAAACGTGCAGCGGTACGGGCAACCGCGGCTGGCGAGGATCGGCATAGAACGGCCGAGATCGACACCGAAATTCAGGCGCTGTGTCAGGTACGTCTCGATGGGAAAACTCGCCCAGTCCGGTTCGGGGATATCGTCCACGGGCCTGATTCGATCCCGGGCCGTCGTTCGCACAATACCGCCGGCGCCGCGAAAGACGATGCCTTTCACATGGCTGAGATCCTCGCCCAGCAACAACCGGTCAACGAGATCGACGATCGTGGCTTCGCCTTCCCCGACGACACAGACATCCGCAGCGGAGTCGCCGAGGCAGTACTCCGGACAGGCCGTCGCATGCTCGCCGCCGAGCACGATGTGCGCCCGCGGGAACTCGCGACGCACCGCCTGAACCAGGTCGCGGACCAGCAGCCACTCGACGGAAAACATGCAGGCGATGCCTACAACCTCGACCTGTGGATCGATTCGAGAAACGATCTGCGAGGTCCCTAATCCGTGCGCCAGCACTCGCCCCGCCCACGGAATCCGCGTGTACTGGTCTACGGCTTCGCCAACGGCATCGATGGCTGACACCGTGTGACCCGCCGCTCGCAGCGCGGCACTGATGTAGGCGAGCCCCAGCGGCGGAACCGCATCCTGGCCGACGGCCCCGACCGTTGTGACCGTCGGACAGCGGATCAGCGAGATGCACGCCGGACGCGGCAGCCGGGTCGCCGGCCGAAGCCGTTGCGATATGGGAAAGACTCGCTCAGCCACGTATCCCTCCAGCCGTTCGTCGAACGAAAACGCGGCGATGCGCAGACTTTGGAAGCCGCAGGTTCCCGCCTCCCGATCCCCGTACGATAGGGAATATTAGCCCCTGTGAAAGCTCACATAATGCCGAGCATCAGGTAGTTCAGAAAAGCGGTGTTGTTGCTTTTTTGATCCAGCAGTGAAACTCCCGACCACACTGGAATGGATTGCGTTTCGGTGAGGAAACCGACGGTTCGGAGCAACCCGAGCCGTCGAAAGCAAAGTCTACGCCGCCCATCCGGGGCCATTTCCAATACGAGAGCCAAACCACGATTCTGACATTCGCTCCTTCTGTAATCCGCCGTAAACCCAAGAATACCAAGGGCCGAGGTGAAGGCACCGTCGTTGCTCCGTGCGCAGTTAGTGTCCCGGTGCGAAAAGGAGGCGGCAGTGCGCACAGTTCATGTCTCGGTCGCGGTGGCGTTTGCAATACTCATATCCAGCAATGTGGGCGAGGCACAGGCGCCGAACGCGATCAAGGTCTTTCGTGCGACCCCCGTCAGTGTAAGCGCCCCTTGCGTCAACCCATTATTGGGTTGTTCTCCAGTGGCTGACCGCATCGTCTTTGACGAAGCAGTGCTCACGCTCTCCTGCGGCGCTCGCCCGAGTGCGGTACTTTCATCGACACCCGATGGCCGTGGAAGCCTCGTCATAGATAACTTCATCGAAGTGAATGGCAGAAACGCGTGCGTAGGAGGCGTGACCGCGCCCGACGGAGTGGTGAAATGCTATTCGTCTCTCTCGCCGCTCGTGACGTTCGGCATGCGCGCGCTTGATCTCTTCCAGCCAGTGCCACCGCTCAATGTCAGTGGCGAGATGCCGAGAGGACAAGGGATTGTGACGTTTAGTCTCGTCGATTACGGTGGCGTTTACGGCAACTCAGATATTTGGCTCGTCAGCGACTGCATCGCCCATCAGAATCAGAAGGCAGCGATCTGCCACAAGCCGGGAACCCCGGCCGAGAAAGCGCTCACGGTCGGGACGGCGGCTATTTCGGGGCATTTGCGGCACGGCGACACACTAGATTTGTCGTTCTGCCACAGGTAGAGACGGCCCGGGCACTCGCTCTGGCCTGCCCCCCAGTAATCCGCCACGCCATAGAATGAGGCCATCGGTCAAACGGAGGGTGATTCAAGATCAGCCGTCCTAAAGGCCGTCGCGACGATCGTCGCGACGGCCC
>Ga0207659_10000589_pt1 | contig 21758 bp, 18 predicted proteins | sample KBSM43metaG_FD_184330 | JGI IMG/M metagenome (GOLD analysis project Ga0207659, IMG submission 184330) | Miscanthus rhizosphere microbial communities from Kellogg Biological Station, Michigan, USA - KBS M4-3 metaG (SPAdes) (version 2) | ecosystem: Host-associated > Plants > Roots > Rhizosphere >...
TCCGTCGCGATCTTCGAAGATTCATTTCCGGCTGATACAATTAGAGACATATTGCGTTCGCCCAAACGCAATATCTTGTGGTTTGAGCTTGACAACCCCGATCCGTGAGCGCACCATCACACGCGCGCTCAACGAGGTTGAAACGGCCGGAAGCCGCCCAGCATCCAGCCGCCGCCAGGGTCTTCAGGACATCTCGAGCGCAAACCACAACAAACGATTCGGACGTTCTCTCGGGGGAACGAACGTCCCATTGTGGCGCGGGCGAACCCGCGCGGCGCGGACTTTGAGGTTCGCGACAGGAACGGAGGACGAGCATGGAAAGAGGGCCTGCACAGACTCAAGGCGCAGCCGTTGAAGCGCGGGCGAAAAAGAGCGCGGAGTCCAGAAGTGCATCCGTTCCAGGCCTTGAATTTCCACGCTACTTCACGCTGCCCGGCGTCGACCCGTTCGACGAGATCGAATGGGAGACCCGCTCGGCCGTCATCGGCAACGAGAAGGGCAAGGTCGTCTTCGAACAGCGCGACGTCGAAATCCCCTCCTTCTGGTCCCAGCAGGCCACCAACATCGTCGTCTCGAAATATTTCCGTGGGCAGATGGAGTCGCCCGACCGTGAACGCAGCGTCAAGCAGCTGATTGGGCGGGTTGTCGACACGATCACGCGCTGGGCGCGCGAGCAGCGTTACTTTGCCAGCGAAGACGCGCTCGCCTCCTTCAGTGCCGAGCTGAAGCACCTGCTCGTGTATCAGAAGGCGGCGTTCAACAGCCCGGTCTGGTTCAACTGTGGTTTCGAGACGGCTCCCCAGTGCTCGGCCTGCTTTATTAATTCTGTTAAAGACACCATGGACTCGATCCTCACGCTTGCGAGGACCGAGGGGATGCTCTTCAAATTCGGCTCGGGGACGGGCAGCAATCTGTCCACGATCAGGTCGTCGCGTGAGTTGCTGGCGGGTGGTGGGACGGCAAGCGGTCCTGTCTCGTTTATGAAGGGCTACGACGCGTTTGCGGGCGTCATCAAGAGCGGCGGCAAGACGCGCCGTGCCGCGAAGATGGTCATCCTCAACGCCGACCATCCGGACGTCGAGGAGTTCATCAACTGCAAGGTCGAGGAAGAGAAGAAGGCGTGGGCGCTGATCGATGCCGGTTACGACGGCTCGTTCACGGGCGTCGCCTATGGATCCATCTTCTTCCAGAACTCGAACAACAGCGTGCGCGTGACCGACGACTTCATGCGCGCGGTGCTCGACGATGGCGAGTGGCAGACGAAGGCGGTGACGTCGGGCGGGGTGATGGACACCTACAAGGCGCGCGATCTCATGCGCCAGATTGCCGAGGGTACGTGGATTTGCGGCGACCCCGGCATGCAGTTCGACACGACTGTCAACGAGTGGCACACCTGCCCGGAGACCGATCGGATCAACGCGAGCAATCCGTGCTCGGAATACATGTTCCTGGATGACTCGGCGTGCAACCTCGCGTCGATCAACCTGATGAAGTTCGTCAAGGGCGACGGTGAGTTCGACGTCGCGGCGTTCAAGGCGGCGTGCCGGACGATGATCACCGCGCAGGAGATCATCGTCCCGAATTCGAGCTATCCGACGAAGGCGATCGAGAAGAACTCGCACGACTATCGTCCGCTCGGTCTCGGTTACGCCAATCTCGGGGCGTTGTTGATGTCGCGCGGCCTGCCCTACGACAGCGACGAAGGGCGGGCGTATGCGGCGGCGATCACCGCGGTGATGACGGGCGAGGCCTACGCGCAGTCGGCGCGGGTCGCGCGCGATCACGGCGGACCGTTTGTCGGCTACGAGAAGAACCGGGAGTCGTTCCTGCGCGTGATGGGAAAGCACCGGGACTCGGTCAGCGAGATCACCGCGAAGTTCGTCCCGAACGATCTCTACGCGGCGGCGAAGCAGGCGTGGGACGAGGCGGTGGAGCTCGGCGAGGACTTCGGCTATCGCAACGCGCAGGCGACCGTGCTGGCGCCGACCGGCACGATCGGTTTCATGATGGATTGCGACACGACGGGTGTTGAGCCCGACATCGCGCTCGTCAAGTACAAGAAGCTCGTGGGCGGCGGCCTGATGAAGATCGTCAACGGCACCGTGCCGATGGCGCTCGGCAAGCTTGGGTACACTCAGGCCGAGATCGAGGCGATCAGCCACTACATCGATGAGCACGAGACGATCGAGGGGGCGCCGTTCCTGAAGGACGAGCACCTGGCGGTGTTCGACTGTGCGTTCAAGCCGGCGAAGGGCGAGCGGTCGATTCACCACATGGGGCACATCAAGATGATGGGCGCCACGCAGCCGTTCATTTCGGGCGCGATCAGCAAGACCGTGAACGTGCCGCGCGAGGCGACGGTGGAGGAAATCGAGAAGGCCTACGTCGAGTCGTGGCGTCTCGGCGCGAAGGCGATCTCCATCTATCGCGATGGCAGCAAACGGACGCAGCCTCTGAACACTTCGAAGGCCGGCGTGGCCGACACGCGCAACGCCGTAGGGGCCGGCTTGAGCCGGCCCGAGGATCAACCGCGGGAAATCGTCCGCGAGGTCGTCAAGATCGTCGAGACGCCGAAGCGGCGGAAGTTGCCGGACGAGCGCAACGCGATCACGCACAAGTTCGACATTGCGGGTCACGAGGGCTACATCACCGTCGGTCTCTTCGAGGACGGAACGCCAGGCGAGATCTTCCTCGTGATGGCGAAAGAGGGCTCGACGATCTCGGGTTTCGCGGACGCCTTCGCGCAGGCGATCTCGTACGCGCTGCAGTACGGCGTGCCGCTGCAGGCGTTGGTGGACAAATTCAGCCACGCGCGGTTCGAGCCGTCGGGGATGACGAAGAACCCGGAGATCCGCTTCGCGAAATCGATTGTCGATTACATCTTCCGCTGGCTGGCGACGAAGTTTCTCTCGCCGGAAGCGCAGTACCGCGCTGGTGTGAATATCGGGGATCCCTCTGAGAACTCCGCTGAAGGCGTTGGGGGGAAGGGGGACGGAGGAAGGGCTGGTCTAGGCAGCAGGGCTGAGGGCTCAGTCACGATCTCCGCGAAACCGGACGTAGGGGCCGGCTTCAGCCGGCCCGATCCGAAACCGACCTCGTTCGCGGCGATTCAGAACCAGGAGGACGCGCCGCCGTGCAGCACGTGCGGGTCGATCATGATCCGCAGTGGCAGCTGCTACAAGTGCACCAACTGCGGCACCACGAGTGGTTGTGCCTAGACTGATGTGACCGAGGTTGTCACGCTCTCGTGGGAGGCTTCAGCCGTCGCCTCCTTCATCCAACCGAGGGGCCGGCAGATGCCGGCCTTTCGTTTTTTTGCGAGGTTACGGAAGCGGATCCAAGTGAGCAACGGTTGCGCTGCCACGCCAACGACGGGTATATGCTCTCCAGCGTCATGGCGCCTCTGGCCTTTGTGAATGGAGCCTGTATGCGGAAGATGACGATGCGATGCGCGTGGCTCGGGCTGACAGTGATCGCGATAGTGGGTCTCTGTGTGCTGCCGGGCGCGGCGCAGAAGCCGCCGAAGTCCGCCGGCATGCCGGTATTCCAGGTGGATCCCACGTGGCCCACGCTCCCCAACAACTGGGTCGTCGGCATTGTCTCGGCGGTCACCGTCGACAAGCGGGATCACGTCTGGATCCTGCATCGCCCGCGCAGCGTCGCCGCGGAGCTGAAGCAGCGCGCGGCCCCGCCGGTGCTCGAGTTCGATGCGAATGGCAAGTTCGTGAACGCGTGGGGCGGCGACGGAAGCGGCTACGACTGGCCCACGACCGAGCACGGGATCACGATCGACAGCAAGGACGTCGTCTGGATCGGCGGCAGCGGCGTTGGCGATGACATGCTGCTGAACTTCACGCTCCAGGGAAAGTTCCTGCGGGAGTTCGGCAAGGCCCGCGAGAGCAAGGGCAACTCGGACACCGGTAACGTCAACCGGCCGGCCGACATTTTCGTTGATGCGAAGACCAATGAAGCGTACGTCGCCGACGGCTACGGCAACCGCCGCGTCGTCGTCTTCGATGCGGCCACCGGCAAGTTCAAGCGGATGTGGGGTGCCTTCGGCAATCCGCCCGACAGCGATCCGCCGGCAGGGGGGTTCGGCGGTGGCGGTGGAGAACGCGGCGCGGCCGGGGGCGGCCGCGGACGAGGACGCGGAGCGGAGGCGGCGCCGGCGCCGGCGCTCGATACCGCAGGCGACGGCGCGAAGTACTTCGGCAATCCCGTCCACGCGGTGAAGATCTCGAACGACAACCTAGTCTACGTAGCCGATCGGTCGAACCGCCGCATTCAGGTGTTCACACCAGCAGGCAAGTACGTGACGCAGGTGTTCATCAACCGGGCAGGGCCGTCGGCGGGCTCGGTGGCTGGACTCGCGTTCTCGCCGGATTCGCAGCAGCAGTTCCTCTACGCGGCCGACTACGGCAACTCGCACATCGCCGTGCTCGATCGCAAGACGCTGGAGGTGCTCTATCAGTTTGGAACGCGGAGCGCGAAGCCCGGCGACTTCCAGGGCCCGCATCACATCGCCGTCGATTCGAAGGGTAACCTTTACGTGGCGGAAGTCGCTCCGGGCAACCGCGCGCAGAAGTTTCTGCTCAAGGGGATGTCGCCCACCCCACCCCCGAATGAACTGACATCGGCGCAGCTGGCGCCGGCACCGTAAGAGAACGTCCGCGACGCTTACGCGTCGCTCCCTGAACGGGCGTCGTCGGCGACACCGCAAGACGATGCCCAACTTCGCCTCTCTGCGACCGATCGCCACGTCGCTGACGTTGTGACGATCCGCTGGCTGAAATCAGGCCACCGATCGCCCGAACGGACTTGAGTTCGAGGCGCGCTGCGTCCGGAACCGCGCGAACACAGTCATATCGAACTCGGTGCGGCCCACTTTCGCCTGCGACTTTTCGCAACGCGTCGAAAAGACGGCGAGAACACATCGGATCCACCCAGCAACGTGTCGGACAGCTCACGATAAGCAGAACGTCGACGATGTACTTGATTGCCATGCTGGGGTCTTTGGCAACCATGCGCCTGTCAGCCGATGCGATCACCTGATACATCACCTGACTGCGGGACAGAACGCGCATGTTTGCGCGCGATCGTGTAGTAGACGAGATATCCCAAACCCAGCATGATGAACAGTGGCGCGCCGATCCCGAATCCGTTGCTCGCTCTCTCGCCGCCCTGGCGCAGGACATAGGCAACTGCGAAACCGAGGCCGAGCGACAAGAGGATGATGCCGGTGCGCAGCGACGACTCGAGCGTGCGTCCCAGGGGTTCAGGTGGCAACGGCGGCGGTGTCAACCCACGCTCAATCATCAGCTTCCGTTCTTCGTACTGCAGCTTCCGTCGCTGGTGATCCAGGTACATCCTCCAGAACGCGATGCCAATCCCCATCACGATTGCGACGACCGGAACGAGGTCTCTCATCTGTCCCCCTCCCCGACGGCGACGCCGTCCTATACGCCGAATGAGACGACGCCCGGCCCGAGCGGTTTCACCCGTCGCGACTGAAACCGGTTGCCGTCCCGTTCGTCTCACGGAAGAATGAGCGCCGTGAGGCTGCGTGGACGGTGAGGAACGGCGGCTCGTTCAGCGATGCCTCGCCGGCGACGAAGCCGCCTGCGCTGAGCTGGTGCGAATCCACAGCAGGGTGATCGGCACAATCATCTGGAGGGCCACGGGCGACGGCGGGATTGTCGAAGACCTGGCCCAGGAGACGTTTCTCCGGGCGTTCAGAGCATTGCCGCTATTTGAAGGCGATGCGAAGCTGTCGACCTGGCTGTGCACGATCGCGCATCGCGTGGCCATCGACCATGTCCGGAAGACCGCGCGGTTGCGAGAGTCGTCGCTGTCCGTTTTCGAAGACGAACAGGCTGCGCTGCTTGAGGGTCACCATGAACCAGTTCACGATCCGGAAGCGCTCCTCTCGAAGGCCGAAGCCGAGCATCTCATTCGGACACATGTGAACGAGCTGCCTGACAAATACCGGTTGCCATTGATGTATGCGACGGTCGAAGGACTCGATTACGCCACGATCGGCGCGATGCTGAACGTGCCTGTCGGTACGGTCAAGACGCTGGTGTTTCGGGCAAAGCAGCGTTTGAAGATGAACATCGCCGCGGCCATGGAGAGCGGTCCAGCAATCAAGGTGACGCATGCGGATCGACGATGAGCTGATTGACGAAACGCTGCGGAATACCTCGTCATGGCAGCCGTCGACCGGGTTTGTAGAACGCGTTGCGTCGCGAGCATCGCAGAACCTGCTCGTGGCGCCGCGGTTCTGGTCATTCGTCAACGTGGCCGCTGTCGTGCCGCTCGCCGTGTTGACCGCCGCAGGCGGTTACTTCATCGGCGGATTGTTCGACGCCCTCGTGCGAGCGACGGTGACTGATTCTTCGACGTCGATCGAAACAACATGGGTCTGGGTGTTCGTGTCGTATGCCATCGCGGGGTGGTTCGTGTCGAGGCCGCATCCAGTTGAGTAATTGGACGCGGGAAATCTCACAGTACCCCGCGAATAACACCGGGCACCTCGCGATCATCCGCTCGTACATCAAGCCGCCGCAGCGTCTCACGCTGGAACGCCATTTGACCTCGTCACGATCGTTATGGCGCGCAAAGTGTTGCTGCTGTGTGGCGTTCTGACGGCGCTCCTCTACGTAACGATGAATGCGTTTGTTCCGCTGCTCTGGCCCGGGTTCAGCGTGTTCTCGCAGACGATCAGCGAGCTGTCGGCAATCGACGCGCCGACTAGGACGCTATGGGTGGCGCTCGGCACCGTCTACGGAGTGTTGCTGATGGCGTTCGGATACGGCGTGTGGTTATGCGGCCGCCGCAGCCGGCCGTTGCGCATCGCCGGCGCCCTCATCATCGCGGACGGCGTGTTCTGCCTGTTCTGGCCGCCGATGCATCACCGCACGGTGCTCGCTGCGGGCGGAGCGACGCTGACCGACACGCTGCACATCGCATGGACGATGGTGAGCGGCGTGCTCATGATGCTGTCGATCGGGTTTGCGGCAGCGGCGTTCGGTAGACGCTTCCGCGCGTTCGCGGTTGTGACCATCGTGCTGCTCGTCGCGTTCGGCGCGGTGACGGGAACGTATGCCGGAAGCGTCCAGGCGAATCTTCCGACGCCGTGGCTGGGGGTCTGGGAGCGCATTGACGCCGGGCTCCTTATGCTGTGGCTGATCGTCCTTGCCGTCGCGCTCCTGCGGCGCGGCGACGTGACAGCCACCAGGATCGCCGAGGATGCGCGCGCAGCCGCCTAGCGGCGCCGAGTGGCGTTCAGCAACCTCTCTGTAGGACTGGCGCCGACAACGGCCACAGCGCCGTGTATCATCCCTCTGGCTTGCGTCTCGCCAAGAGGTTCACGGGGTGAAGATCGTTCTTGTCCTCGTTCTTTTCGCGGCGGTCGCCGTCGGTGTGTGGTGGTTTGGATTCAGACGACCGCCGAAGGTTGAACCGCCACCCCAGACTGATTCGCAGGCACAAGTCACCGTATCCTCGTTCGACGAGTTCAACCAGGACCTAGCCAAGCGCGTCACCGACGTCCTCGTGCCCGGCGGAGCGCCAGACTTCCAGGTGGTCGTCACACCGGCCACGGATCCGATCGGGACGCTGTACCGAAAAGGGCGCTCGGTCCCGTACGACGATATGTCCTGTGCGCCGCCGGCGGATCCAGCCTCGCGCAGCATGCCGAACGCGTTCCCGTCGTATGCCCTCGACGCGAAGATCGCCGGAGAGGCCGGCCTCGATCCCGCGCTCTTTCAGGGGGTCGCCAACGTGGGTGCGACGCTCGGCGCCGCCTCGTCATTCAGCTTTTCAGTACTGAATGCGCAAGTGAAGACGCTGACAGACGCGGTGATCGAGCGCGTGCTCGCCGGTGCCGGCTGCGTTGGCGCGCTCCGAGGCGAAATGGTCATCGTCCGCGGCTACGTGATCGGCCAGCGGCAGTTCTCGACGAAGAGCAGCAGGAGCGCAGGAGCGAATACCGCCGTCACGACAGTGGGGAGGTTCGAGGTGAGCGCCGACAACAGCGGCGTTCTGACCATCACCGACACCGCGCCGCAGCAATTCCTGCAGATACTGTCCGTGGTGACCCCGCCGCCGGCAAGCGCCCGTTCCGGATTACCGCGTGTCGCGGCGCTCACGTTACCAACAGCTATCAACGGCGTCGGCAGGATCTACGTGCAGCAGCCCCGGATCGACGATGCGGCCAAGGGGCGTCAGATCGTTGGACTGCTGAGCGACACCGGCCTCAACGTCGTGCCGCAGGTCGAAGGCACCGAGAACGACAAGACACCCGACAGGGCGCAGGTGCGGTACTTCAACGAAGCGGATAAGGCGAACGCGACGAAGGTGCTCGATACCTTGAAACAGAAATACCCAGACGCCGTCCTCGTGCCGCTCAAGATTCCGGCACCCTCAGGGCAGGTCGAAGTGTGGCTGCCCCGTGTGCAGACGCCGCCGACCGCGCCGACGCCGCCGAGGAATGTCAGGCCGAGAGAAGCCCCTGCGGCGCCACGAAATCTGATCGTGCAGTAGGGCGCAAGCGCACGCTGGGGTGGGCGCCTCTTTCAAATTCGTCGTCGTCTCGCAATATCTGTCAGTGACCAAGAGATTCGAAGTTCAGAATTCTCTTCGGAGCTACGGGAACATCCGTCGACAGCGACGGCGACAGCTTGGCGTTGTTCTTGCCCGCCTTTATGGCTCCCCGGAGAGGCAGACGATGGGTTGGTTCAAAGCTCTGAGGCGCGGAAGTCCGCAAGCAAGCGATAAGGGCCCTGACCGGCGACAGCGACGGCGAACCGAGCAATATTTCGATTGCACGTGGATCAGTGTGTGGGGTGAGGAGCGATCCCGTGTCAGCAGCCTCGGCCCAACCGGCTGTTACATCGAGAGTCGAACCACCCCGACGGAGGGCTCGAACGTTCCAGAAATCATTATTCACCTGGCCTCTGGGCCGATCACTGTTCAGGGAACAGTAATCAGTACGATGCGAGGGGTCGGGTTCGCGGTGCGCTTCACCGAAGTCAGCCAAGACGCGGACGAGAGGCTCAGCGCCCTCGTTCAATCCCACGCCTATTCCGCAGCGTCGTCTTTCGTTAGGAGCTAGCCAACAAGGACGACACCTGTCGCGCCTCAGCTGCCGCGCGATGCGACACTACGTCGAGTGACGGTCTTCACCATCGGCCACTCGACACGACCAATCGACGAGTTCATCCATCTGCTGGCCGCGCACGGCGTGCAGCGCCTTGTCGACGTTCGAACGATTCCACAATCCCGGCACAATCCACAGTTCGGCCGCGATCAGTTGTCCGCATCGCTTGAATCTGCCGGCATCCACTACACGCACATGCCAGGCCTCGGCGGCCTGCGCCGGCCGCGCAAAGATTCCACAAACACGGGCTGGCGGAATGCGAGCTTCCGCGGCTACGCGGATTACATGCAGACGCGTGAATTCGAGGAGAGCCTGAATCGCTGCGTGGAGCTGGCGAGTGCAGAACAGGTCGCGCTGATGTGCGCGGAATCGGTGCCCTGGCGATGCCATCGATCGTTGATCGCCGACGCCTTGCTCGCACGCGGTATCGATGTGCAGGAGATCACCAGCGCGACCGAAGCACGTCGACATGCGCTGACACCATGGGCACGAGTTGAAGCAACGAAGGTTACCTATCCAGGGCTACCGTTGACTTGAGTCGAGCGGCCCGGGTCCTGTCGCCGGGTCTCCCCACGCCGTGCTCGGCGCTCTTTCGCGCCTCCGCGCGGTGCGGGGACGCCCTCCCGGCGCCACCCGCTGGAACGAACGGCTCGACTCAAAACGCTCGGTCCTGACGTCCACGTCACCTGATGAATGGCGCCAGCGCTGACTTCGTGCCACAATCCGCGCGAAAGAAAACAACCGGATCCGACGGAAGGAGAATCACATGCGCATCTTGCGTGGTCTGCTCGTGCTTTCCGTACTGGTCATCGGAATCCTCGCTGCAAATCCGTCTGCCGCACAGACGCCGGGGGACGCGAAGCTGACGAGGACCATCACGGTCATCTCGAGCGCCGGCGCGCGTGCGCTGGCCGATGCCTGCACGGCGTGGGCGGAGAAGAACAAGGTCGTCGTCGCGATGGCGATTCTCGACTGGGGCGGCAACGTCATCGAGTCGCACGCGATGGAAGGCGCAGCAGCCAACGCCATCGACACGGCGCTGCTGAAGGCGAAGTCGGCGCTGCGCTGGCGTCGTCCGACATCCGAGACCAACAAGATCGTCCGCAGCGGAGAAAACCTGGCGCCGACGTTCATGAACGATTTTCCGCAGCCTGGCGCGGTGCCGATCGTGATGAATGGTCAGGTCATCGGCGCGATGGGTGTGTCGAGCGGCGATGGCGAGAAGTGCGCGCAGGCGGCCATCGACTCCGTATTCAAAGGACAAGCAAAGTCGTCGACGCAGTAACGCGCGTACGCCCGCGTTCATTCTGAGTCGGGAGATCAGGACGCGTTCATTGACAGGAGAGAGCGAAGGAGCTGCCGCTATGTGGATCGTTCACAAAATGCGCTGGATCATGTTGGTGTCAGGAGCCCTGACAGCGACGATGGTACAAGCCGCGATCATGCCCGACGCAGCCCTCGAATCGAATTTCGGCGAGACCGTGAGCGGTCCGCTGGCGTACCTCATCGTCCGCAATTGGGGCGCGCTGATAGGGTTGATAGGCGGGATGCTGATTTACGGAGCCTTCAAACCCGTCCAGAGACCTCTCATCCTGGTTGTCGCCGGCCTCAGCAAGGTGACCTTCATCGCGCTCGTGCTGTCCGAGGGGGCGCAGTACTTGAGCTACGGGGCTGGCGTGGCCGTCGCGATTGATTCAGTGATGGTCCTTCTCTTTGCGTGGTATCTCATCGCGGCGCGTTCAGTCGATGCGCGGACAGCGGTGGAGTCCGCGCAACTATCTGTGTAAGTTCCGACCCGCCGACAGGACCCGGGCCGCTCGACTCGTGTTTGCGGGCTGGTAGTAGGCAGACCTGCATAGCTCGACTCGCAAGTCTCACGAGGCTGTGGGAACCGGTTCGCCGAAGAGCGCGACGTTTCGCTGCGAGCCGACACTGGCACGGATCCGGTGACGCAGGATCTTTCCGGCCGGGTTCTTCGGCAGCGAGGCAACGTGCTCGATCGAGGCCGGACGCGCGTAGACGGGGAGTTGCGCACGACAGAGTGACCACAGTTCCGCGTCGACGCCGGTTCCGGCCCACGGTTCCAGCACAATGTAGGCGACAGCGCCAGCGTCTCCACCGATGATGCAGGCTTCGGCAACGGCTGGATGTTGCCGCAGGACGCGCTCGGCAAGTCCCGGGTGCACGAGCACGCCGGCAGACGTGTACGCGTCTTCGGCGCGACCGACGATGAAGAGAAATCCCTCAGCGTCGACCAACGCCACATCGCCGGTTCGCAACCAGCCGTGTTCGTCCATCGCACGCCGCGTCGCGTTCGGACGCTTCCAATAGCCGGCCATGACGTTCGGGCCACTTACGAGCAACTCGCCGATTTCCCCGGCCGCGGCGGCGGAGCCGTCACGACGGACGATCCGAATGCTCACGAAGAGAGCTGGGTGTCCCGCCGAGCCGAGCTTCCGCAGGCCGTTGGCGTCGTCAAGGACCGAGACGAACGGCGCCGCTTCCGACAGCCCGTAGCCTTGCAGCACGTTGAAGCCGCGCTCGTGGCACGTGCGAAGAAGTCGCTCATGGAGCGGCGCGCCGCCCGTGATGAACATGCGGAGGTTGGTGAAATCGGCGGAATGCCACCGCGGCGAGCGCGTGAGCGCTTCGAGCAGGTCGGGGCTACCAAATCCAATCGTCACCCGATGACGTTCCATCAAATCGAAGATTTCGGCTGCGTCTGTGCTGTCGGGAATGATCACGGTACCGCCCTTGAAGAGCACAGGAAGGACGTTGATGCCCGTCCCGCCTGTGCGAAAGAACGGAACGACTGCGATCGTCACATCGTCCGCGCGGATGTCGATGGTTGACAGCAAGTTGATCACATTCCAGGTCACATTGCCCTGGGTCAGCATGATGCCCTTCGGCACACCCGTGGTTCCCGATGTGAATGGCAACAGGCACAGATCGTCGAAGGTAACCAGTTCGTCGATCGGTTCGTCCGGACCGTTTGCGATCAATCGTTCGTACTGGTTTTCCTGTGCGTCGCCTTGTCCGACGGTTACCGCCGCCGCGATCACCGGCGGAAGCCTGACGTCCGACAGCGATGCGTCGAGGAAAACGACGCGCGGCGCGACGTCGGAACAGATGGCTTCGATCGTTTCCCGTTCCAGACGGTGATTGATCGGTGCAAGCACGGCTCCGATCTTCGCCGCCGCGAACAGGATTTCGAGAAACGCCGGATGGTTGGGACCAAGCCAGCCCACGCGGTCGCCGCGCGTCACGCCGAGCGCCCGGAGCTGGTGCGCCAGTCGACGCACGCGTCGAGCCAAATCTGCATAGGTGCGACGCGTGTTGCCGAAGATCACTGCGACGTGATCCGGGGCGATTCTCGCGCGTCGTTCGATCCACGTGCCGATGCTCTGGTTACTAATCATTTCGCCACCTCTCACAACAACACGGCCAGCGTGGCCGACATGACGTGACTGGGCCGCGTGCGGCTCGGCGCGCCTGGCGAGTAGACGTTCATGTAGCCAATCTCCACGCCGCTCCGAGCAGTCACCTTCCGGCCGATGCCCACAAACAGCTCGTTGCTGTCGAAGCCACGAGCCGCCCGCGCCGTGGAATTGACCTTGACGAAGACTTCCTCGGAGACCACGGCACGCAGGGTTCCATTCGCCGCAATCGGCCACGTCGCTCGAAACCGCTCACGCACCCGGACCCGCATCGCATCCTCTCCCGAGACGAATCGCTCCTCGAGTTGTGTTCTGAACGACACGCGGCCGGCGACATCCGCCCTCCACCTGTACTGCTGAACGAACCGGTGTTCGCGCAGAAAGCCGGTATCTGAAAACCCAGCTCCGAATGCGTAGCCGACTCCAGCCGCGGATCGTGGCGTCAGGTCGCGATTGGCTGAAACCCAACCGGCCATGAAATCGATGGTGCCGGCGCCGTTTCTCGTCCGCACCAGCGAGTCGGTCGCCCATCGCCACGGCGAATCGCTGCCCATGTGGCCTTGGACCGAGACTTCCATCCACACGCGTGGTTCTGTCCCGGTCTGAGCTGCGGCCGGTATTGCTGCTCCGAGTGCCACGAAAAACAAAAGGGTCTTCATGCCGTCGCTCCCTTCTCGCTTTGGCTCCCGCCACGGGCGTTGCGTAGAATTGAGGTCTCTGCACAAACCCCGGCGTCCTCCGCTATTAGGCGCAACGGGCACATCTCGCGTCCTTGAGCGTGGCTGAATCGTTTGTGAAATTGTTCTGAAATGGCGGCTGACGAGGGCTCTGTCTACGAGTTCGGGAATTTCAGGCTGGAAGTACGCGAGCGACGCCTGCTCCGCGACGGACACCCGATCGCGCTGACGACGAAGGTGTTTGAAACGCTCAGTGTTCTGATCGCGCGATCGGGGCGGCTGCTCACGAAAGACGAGCTGATGCAGCATGTCTGGCCCGATACAGCCGTCGAGGAGAACAACCTCAATCACAACATCTCGGTCCTGCGACACGCGCTTGGAGAGCAACCAGGCGGTCCGCGCTTCATCGAGACGGTGCCGCGAGTCGGTTATCGCTTCGTTGCCGATGTAAGGCAGTTGAGGACCGCGACGTCCCCTTCGCCCCCGCAGGTGCCCGTCGCGTCGGCGTCGGCGCGGATGCGGCGGCAGGAAATCCGCTTTTGCACGTCAGGCGACGGCACGCGGATCGCGTATTCGACAGCGGGAACGGGCCCGCCCCTGGCGAAGACCGCCAACTGGCTCAGTCACATCGAATACGAGTGGGACAGCCCCGTGTGGAAGCATTGGATGCGTGAGATCTCGCAGCGGCATTCCCTCGTGCGCTGGGACGAGCGCGGCTGCGGACTGTCGGACTGGGGGGTGGACGAACTATCGCTCGACGCCTGGGTGCGCGACCAGGAGACCGTCGTCGATGCCGTTGGTCTCGAGCGCTTCGCGCTACTCGGCATCTCGCAGGGTAGCTCCGTCGCAATCGCATATGCGGCGCGGCACCCCGAGCGCGTGAGCCATCTCGTACTGTGCGGCGCTTACACGTGCGGCTGGAGGCATCGGGCCGATCCGCGCGAGATCGAAGCAAGGACCGCTCTGCTCAACCTCACTCGCCTCGGATGGGGGCAGAACAACGCTGCGTTCCGTCAGCTGTTCACGACGCGCTTCATTCCTGATGCTGGTGTTGCCGAGATGGAATGGTTCAACGACCTCCAGCGTGTCTCCACCTCGCCGGAAAACGCGGCTCGCCTGATGGACGCGTTCTCGCGTTTGGACGTGCGTCCTCTGCTCGCGGACATCAACGTGCCGACCATCATCTTCCATTCGCAGCACGACGGTGTTGTGCCGTTCGACCAGGGGCGGTTGCTTGCCGCTGGCATTCGCGGATCGAGGTTCGTCCCGTTGCCCAGCCGCAATCATCTCCTGCTCGAACGCGAACCGGCGTGGCCGATCTTCCTCTCCGAGCTCGGCGCGTTTCTCGGTTGGCCGAACGCCAGATAGTCCGATCGCGCTTCGTGCCGCATTACGCGGTCGTCGAACAATTGCGCTAGATTTGGCGCATGGCAACGAGGAATCGACAGACAGATGGCATCACACGCCGAACGGCGTTGACGACGCTCAGCGCCGCCGCCGCGCTGACGCTCACGCCGGATCTTGTGAGCGGCCAAGAGACGCCACCGGCGGATACGACGAAGCGCTGGGGGCGGCTGCCGAACACGCTGGGCGCGCGAGCGCCGACGGAAAATCCGCGGCGCCTCCCAATTCCGACCAGCTCGCGCACGCCGCTGCAGGATCTCCACGGCACCATCACGCCGTCCGATCTGCATTACGAGCGTCACCACGGCGGAGTGGCCGTCGTCGATCCGGCGACGTACCGCCTCACGGTCCACGGAATGGTCGATCGGCCGCTCATCTTTACCCTGCAGGACCTGAAGCGATTCCCGGCCGTCACGAGAACGTGCTTTCTCGAATGCGCAGGCAACTACAACGGACAGCGCGAGGAGCTCACGCCGCAGGAGATCTGCGGCCTGACGAGCCAGAGCGAATGGACCGGCGTGATGCTGTCGACCGTGTTCAACGAAGTCGGCGCGCAGCCGCGGGCGAGGTGGTTTCTCGCCGAAGGGCAGGACGCCGCGGTGATGACGCGCAGCATCCCGCTGAAGGACGCGATCGGCGAGGCGATGCTGGCATACGCACAGAACGGCGAAGCATTGCGTCCGGAGCAGGGTTACCCCCTGCGCCTCCTGCTCCCGGGTTGGGAAGGCAACGCAAGCGTCAAATGGCTGCGGCGCATCGAGCTGGCCGATCAGCCGTTCATGACGCGCGAGGAAACGTCGAAGTACACGGATCCGCTCGCCGACGGAACCGCGCGCGAATTCAGCCTGGTGATCGACGCGCGCTCGGTGATCACCTCACCGTCGTACCCGCAGACGATCCAGAAGGGCTTCCTGGAGCTGCGCGGCATCGCGTGGAGCGGGCGTGGCGTGATCCGTCGCGTCGATATCAGCACCGATGGTGGACGCACGTGGAAGCCGGCCACCCTGCAGCAGCCGGTGCTGCCAAAGGCTGTCACCTGCTTTCGCTACGCCTGGGAATGGGACGGACGACCGACCGAAATCGTCAGCCGTGCGGTCGATGAGACCGGCTACGTGCAGCCGGAGATGTCTGCGATCCAGCGCGCGCGGGGCCGGCGGACGCGCTATCACCTCAATCCGGTGACGGGGTGGACGATCGATGCCGCTGGCCGCGTTCGATTCGCTCTGCAGAGGGTCCGTGTATGACTCGACTGTTGATCGTCGTCGGCGCAATCTTCACGATCGGTCTGGCCGCAGCCGCGCAGTCCCCCCCGAAACCCCTCGACGCCGCTCGGGACAAGCGTTACGGCATTGGCACGCCCGCAACCCCGGAACAGATTGCCGCGCTCGACATCGACGTGCGGCCGGATGGCGCCGGTCTTCCCGCAGGCAGCGGAACTGCCGGCGACGGCGCTCCTGTCTACGCGCAGAAATGCGCCGCCTGTCACGGTGCAAACGGGGAAGGCGGAACGGCTGATGTGCTCGTCGGCGCCGAGCCGAAGAATTTCGCGCCGTTCGGTCCCGAGTACGAACGCTGGAAGGGTGCGCGTCCAGACGTGCCGTTTACGATCGGCAACTACTGGCCGTATGCCACGACGCTGTTCGACTACGTGCGACGCGCGATGCCGGCCACGGCCCCAGGTTCTCTCACAGCGGACGAGACGTACGCGCTCGTTGCCTGGCTGCTCGCGAAGAACGAGATCATCGGCGAAAACGACTCGATGAACCGCGAGACGCTGCCGCGCGTCCGCATGCCCGCGCGATCGCGCTTCGTACCCGACAACCGCCGAGGTGGAGCTGAAGTGAAGTAGGGCCTAGACCCGTCGTCTCATCGGGGCCACGAGTACGACGATGCCCGCGACGAGAACAACGGCCCCCACTACGGGCGGAATCGGAAGCGTCTTGTGCTCCTCGGTCTTCGCCTCGATCGGACCGATGTCCACGACGGTCTTCTGCTGCGTCCAGCGAAATCCACCCCACAGCAGCGACACAAGCCCGATTACCACGAGTAGGGAACCGATGACATATCTCACGGTCATGCTGAGGTCGTCTGCAATCGGCGCGCCGATCAGCTGATGGTTGTGCTGTTGTGGCAGCCGTGATGCACCGTTCAGAGGTCAGGCCGACCTGAAGTAGGTCTCTACGAAGGAGGAGAGCACAGCAGAAAAGGAGGACAACATCATGACGAAGCATCTGCGAGGAGCGATGCTCGCCAGCGCCGCCGCTTTAGTGTGGTGCCTTGGCGCATCGACCGCGAACGCTGACGATTACAACCGCAGGACCATCCTGACGATCGACCAGACGATGGTCGTCCCGGGCGCGACACTGACGCCGGGCACCTACACGTTCATTCTTGGCAATCCCGAGTCATCACGCGACGTCGTCTACATCTTGCGCGAGGACGGTACGCCCGTGACCTCGACGCAGACGAAGCGCGTGTCGCGTAACAACGAGAACCGCGACCTCGCGCTGTACGTTGCGCTCAACGAGCGTGGCGGGATGCCGATGATGAAGGGGTGGTTCTATCCTGGCGACAGGGACGGGTACGAGTTCGTCTATCCGGCGGATCAGGCGCGCACGATAGCGCGGCTCGAGTCGGTCGAAATTCCGGTCGCCCCGCGCGGTTAAGTCGATTGATCTGTAGGCGGACCTGAAGGTCCGCCTCTACGCTCGATTGAGTCGAGCCGTTCTTTCCAGCGGGTGGCGGCGGGGAGGGGCTTCCCCACGCCGCCCCGCAGGCGCGACGAGCGCCTCCGGCGCGAAGGAGCGCCGAGGACGGCGTGGGGAAACCCGCCGACAGGACCCGGGCCGCTCGACTCAAAGGTCCGGCTAAAGCCGGACCCTCCATACGAAGCGGTTAAAGCCGGGACCCCACATCAGCTGAGTTCGTGCCACAATCTGCCCTCACATTGACGCATTCAAGAATCGCCCGCGTACCGCTACTCGTCACGCTGCTGGCTGCGTCGACGCTCGTGCCCCACGCACAGGAGAGCGTTCCCGCACAAAACCCGCGCGTCGTTAGCAGCTACGGACCGGAGATGTTCGTATCGCGAGTCGTCACGACGAACCTCGCCGGCCCGTGGGAAGTCACGTGGGGTCCCGATGGATTCCTGTGGGTGACCGAGCGGGTGGGCAAGCGTATTACGCGGGTCAATCCGGCCGACGGATCGAAAACGGTGGCGATCACGATCGACGAGGTATATCAGACCCTGGCGCAGGATGGTCTCCTCGGCATGGCGCTGCATCCGGATCTCCTCAAGGGCAAAGGAACGGACTACGTCTACGTCGCGTACACGTACGACGGCGATCCTGGAAGCGGCGTGAAGCTCCAGATGAAAATCCGCAGATACACCTACGATCCGCAGACGCAGCATCTTTCGAGCCCCGTTGACGTTCTCACCGGTTTGCCGCACGGCACCGACCACGGCGGCGGCCGAGTCGTATTTGGGCCCGATGGAAAGCTGTATGTCAGCCGCGGGGACCAGGGAAGCAACTTCCTCGCGAACTACTGCAATCGGAACCGCGCACAGGATCTCCCGACGCTGGCAGAGGTGCGGTCGGCGGACTGGAGTACGTATCAGGGAAAAATTCTGCGTCTGAACCTGGACGGCTCGATTCCGCGCGATAACCCGGTCCTCAATGGTGTGCGCAGCCACATTTATTCCTACGGACACCGAAATCCGCAGGGCCTCGTGTTCGCAGGCAGGCGCCTGTTCGACTCCGAACATGGCGAGAGCATCGACGATGAAGTGAATCTCGTGGAGGCGGGAGGAAACTACGGATGGCCGCTCATTGCCGGCTATCAGGACGACCAGTCGTACGTGTACGCCAACTGGTCGGCTTCCTCACCACAGCCCTGCGCATCGCTCAAGTTCGATGTCTTCAATCCGCCAGCGTCGGTGCCGCGGCAGAAGGAATCGGATGCGCACGTGGCGAACTTCAAGCCGCCCGTGAAGACGTTCTTTACCGTGCCGAACACCTACGATCTCCGCACGCTCGGTAACGCCACCACAGCGCCGGCGGGGATGAAAGTCTATTCGTCGCGAGCAATCCCCGGCTGGAACGATTCACTGCTGCTGACCTCGATGATCAGCGGCGTCGTATTCCGGATGCCTCTCGCCGACGACAAACGAAATCCAGTGGGTGCCCCCATCGCGTACTTCAAGACCGGCAATCGCTATCGGGACATCGTCGTCGCTCCCGACGGAGTGCGGATCTTCGTCGTCACGGATACGCAAGGTCGGACTGTCGGGCCGTCGGGCGCGCTCGTGCAGGAGCTCGTCAACCCGGGAGCGCTGCTCGAATTCCGATACGCTCGCACCGGAACGTAGCGACACGCGTCGGGCCGAGCTTGAGTGAAGACTTACTTTGCGTTGGTCGCGGCGCCGAAAAGATCTTTGCGGAGTGCCATAAACGCGTCAGTAAAGCGGGCGACCTGAAACCCGTTGCCATCGCTGACGAACCAAATCTGCATCTCACCTGCGCGTGTCCCGCTGGCGGCAATTTCATGAAATCGGGGGAAGCCCGATATCTTGTCGAATGTCCGATCGACCCCCTGCGTCCAACTGCCTGATCCGGGAAGGGACGCCTTCCGTACAGCCCGCGGCTTGAAGTACGCGACCTCCGTAGGGTGGTACGGGTCGCGAATATCGAAGACCCGCAAGCCGGCATTTTGATATCCGCACGCGAGCATGGTCGGATTGTTCGCACGATCGACCGTGCATCGTTCGCAGTTGTAGACGGGAACTCCACCGCCGGCATCCGCAGGGTCGTTGAGGAGTGCGTCGCAATTGGCGGGCGCGTTCACGTCGAGCATCAGCTTCGCGACGAGAAGGGGCTTCGTCTCGTCGGTGAGATCGATGATCTGCGCATACCCGTATGGCGACGCGCGCCGTGCACAGGCGGCACGGAGACCGCCGGCGCCACCTGCTCCGCCTGATTCGTCCGTACTGACGACGAACTGGCGCCCATTTCTGGTGAACGGGAACATCTGCTCGACCTGTCCCTGGTCGTTCCAGAACAGAGTGCTGATGACGCGGATCTGCGGATTGGGTCGACGGGACTGAATGTCGCTGACGTCCAGGACGACGAGACCGTCGGGACCCTTCGACGAGCCGGTGTTGCCGAACGTGCCAGGCTGCCCGGCGTAGAGTCGCGTCCCCGCCGCGTTGAGATTGACGTCGTGCGGTCTGCCGTCACCGGCGAACTTCCAACTGAGGAGCAGCTTCGGACTCGACGGATTGGAAACGTCCACGACAGGCAGTGTGCCGCCGACACCGCGATTGGCCTGGCCGATGTAGTACGTCATGCCGTCCGGCGACCAACCGCCCATGTGCGCCTGGCTGCCCGCGATTGTGACGTTCGACTTCAGGACCGGGTGGCGGCAATCGGCAGACAGGTCATACACGGCAAACCCCGGCCCATTGTTTTCGGCGACCGCGAGGAGCTTGCGCGCGTCGTTGACCTTCAGCGTCTCGTGCGGGTTCCGACCGGCGGGCGTGTCGTCGAGGTATGCCGTCGCTCGCGGATGCCGGGTATCGGAGACATCCACCACGACGACACCAGGATGCTCCTGTCCGCTCCTGTTCTCGGTTGCAAAGTAGGCGCAATCACCCGAGTACGCCGGTCCATCCTGCGAAAATGCTCCCTCGCCCTGGAACTGGCCGACGAGCTCGAGGTTGCAGTTGTAACCGCGCTCCGAATCGCCGCTCGAACGCTCGCGCGGTGTGGTCTGACCTTGCAATCCGGTTTCGGGGCGACCCGTGCGACCGCATCTGGCCTTGGGCACCGCTTGTGTCCATGGAAGTGGGCTAACAGTCGCGCGCCTCTCGCCGGTGCCGCTTTGGCTGGCGGACGGGATCGATTCGCCGAGCCACAGTGCCGGCAATACGACCGCGGCGACTGCAAATGCCTTGACGAATCTTTGTGTGTTCATGGTGAAGGCTCCGACTACTTGGCCGGCATCCGCGGAATCTTCTCGTCCGCCATCGCAGCCTGCCACGCGAACGCCGCCATGAAAATGGCGGATTCCTTCAGCTCGTCTTCGCTCATGCGCTCGGGGAAGTCGGCGTTGGTGTGACGTGTGCGCTCGTCGTAGGCGCTGAAGTCTTTGATCACGTTGAAGCCGGGCAGCCCCGCCTCGTTGAAGGGAACGTGATCGGTCGCGCCGATCCCTTCAATGATGTTTCGCGTCGCGCCGAGATCTTTCAACGGCGTGATCCAACGATCGAAGATTGCCTTCGCGGCTTGGTTGCCTTCCATGTAGAAGCCGAGCGTCTTGCCACTTCCCGGATCGTCATTCAGATAGACGGCGAGCTGATCGCGCGCGGCCGGCGTGTTGAAGTGCTGCATCAGGTACGCGCGCGCACCGAGCAGACCCTGCTCCTCGCCGCTCCACAAGGCGAAACGAATGGTACGCCGGGGTTCGATGCCGAGCGTGCGCAGGATGCGGGCCGCCTCCATCACGGCGACTGCGCCGTCCGCGTTGTCGGTCGCGCCGCTTGCCGTGTGCCACGAATCGAGATGCGCGCCAACCAGCACGATCTGGTCGCGTAGCGCAGCATCGCGACCCGGGATGTCGGTGATGACGTTATAGCTGTTGCGGTCGTTCTCGACGTAACGCGTCCGGAGCTCGACGCGCAGCGACACAGGATGCCCACCGGCGGCGAGTCGCGCGAGGATGTTGTACTGCTCGCCGGCCACGATGATCGATGGGACAACGTCATCGGCGGTGGCGCGATTGCCAAGCACGCCGACGGTGCCGTCGTGATACGCGCTCGGCCTCAGCGCGACCGCTGCGCCAGCCTTCGCGAGAATCGGCATCAGGTCGCCGACCGGCGTTGTGCTCCGCGCCCCGGGAAGCGTCGGATTGCCTGTGGCCACCGGTTTGTCGTCGAGTCCGGGCTGCGGACGATCGCGGTCGACGAACTCCGTTACCGGAAGGTGCGTGAGGACGATGGCGCCGCGAAGCTGTCCCGCTATCGCCTGAATCTGCGACGCGTTCTTGTCGCCGACGTAGACGGCGCGTCCGGTCACGACACCT
>Ga0207659_10000592_pt1 | contig 21614 bp, 20 predicted proteins | sample KBSM43metaG_FD_184330 | JGI IMG/M metagenome (GOLD analysis project Ga0207659, IMG submission 184330) | Miscanthus rhizosphere microbial communities from Kellogg Biological Station, Michigan, USA - KBS M4-3 metaG (SPAdes) (version 2) | ecosystem: Host-associated > Plants > Roots > Rhizosphere >...
GCACCCGGCCGTGTAGTCGGACCCGAACATGAAGTGGTAGACGAGGAGCTGCGAGCGCCCGTGGAAGAGATCGGCCAGCGACACGCTCCCCTCGTCGATCTCGAATCGATACTCCTTGTCGATCCGCACCCACGGCATCTCCTGCCGGCGCCGCGCCAGCTCGTCGCTGCGGTGCGTCAGTTCCTTCTCCGCCTCGAGCAGCCCGAGCCGTGCGGCGAGCCATTCGTGACGCGTTCCGATCATGTGCTTTGTCATCGCGCTTCTCCTTGATTGCTGTCTGGGACCGGCCTGGTCGCTGCCGGTCATGAGATAGATTGAGCGCGAGGGATCGAAGGGTGGGAGTGACAAGTGTGACGGGATTTCGATGGACTCGCTGATCACTGCCGCGGCGCGTGCCCTCGCCGCGGGTGATCCCCTCGGCGCCTTGAAGCGGGTGGCCCTGCGCGACGACGCGCCGGCTCTCGCGCTTCGTGGCATCGCCATGGCGCAGCTCGGCGATCTGGTTCGAGCGAAGGCGCTCCTGCGAAGGGCCGGGCGTGCCTTCGGTCCGAAAGAGACCGTCGCCCGCGCGCGGTGCGTCGTCGCCGAGGCCGAAATCGCCCTCGCCTCGCGCGACCTCGGCTGGCCAGAGAAGGCGCTCGAGGCGGCGCGGGCAACGCTCGAGGAACACGGCGATCGGGTCAATGCCGCGCACGCCAGATATCTCCAGGTCCGGCGTCTCCTGCTGATCGGGCGCCTCGACGAAGCGGAGCAGGCGCTCGCCGATCTGGACCCCGCGCCGTTCCCTCCCGCGTCGCGGACCGCGCACGAGCTCGTGGTGGCGGGGATCGCGATGCGCCGCCTCACGACGAAAGCGGCGCGCACTGCGCTCGCGCGGGCCGAGCGTGCCGCGCGCCAGGCAGGGATCCCGTCGCTGACGGCGGAGGTCGCGAGCGCGGTCGACATCCTGAACACGCCCGCGGCGCGCCGGATTGAACATGGCGAGGAGCGACTCCTCCGGCTCGAGGAGGTCGAAGCGTTGCTGGCGTCGAACGCATTCGTGGTGGACGCGTGCCGTCACGTCGTGCGTGACAACGGCACCGTGGTGTCGCTGGCAAAGCGTCCGGTGCTGTTCGCGCTCGCCCGCGCGCTGGGCGAAGCGTGGCCGGGAGACGTCGCGAGGGACACGCTCGTGGCGCGCGTATTCGGATCGAAGGTGGCCGATGAATCGCATCGCGCGCGGTTGCGGGTCGAGGCCGGGCGGCTTCGCCGGGCGCTTCGGACGCTGGCCGACGTGAGCGCGACGAAGCGAGGGTTCGCGCTGGCACCGCGCCGCGCACGCGAGATCGTCGTGCTGGCGCGGCCCGTCGAAGCAGAGCATGCGGCGGTGCTCGCCTTCCTCGCCGACGGTGAATCGTGGTCGAGCTCGGCCCTTGGGCTTGCGCTGGGAACGAGCCAGCGCACCGTGCAGCGGGCGCTCGACTCGCTGGCAGCAGCGGGCACGGTGCAGTCGTTCGGCCGCGGGCGGGCCCGGCGTTGGATCACCCCGCCCATGCCGGGATTCACGACGACTTTGTTACTCCCTGCGCCCCTGCCGATTTCCTAAGATGGAAGCCATGCGTCGATCAACCGCCGAGATCGTGCGTGAATACGGACCCTTTTCAGGCATCGACCACGTGCACGGAGTCACGTACGACGGCCAGAAGGTCTGGTTTGCGGGGGGCGACACGCTGAACGCCTTCGACCCTGCGAGCGGGAAGCAGTTGCGCTCGATCGATGTGGCCGCCCATGCAGGCACGGCCTTCGACGGCCAGCATCTGTTTCAGCTCGCCGAGGATCGCATCCAGAAGATCGACCCGGCGACCGGCCGTGTGCTCGCCACCATCCCCGCGCCCGGCGGCGGCGGCGACTCGGGGCTCACGTGGGCCGAAGGAACGCTCTGGGTGGGGCATTACCGGGACCGGAAGATCCATCAAATCGATCCGCACACCGGGGCGATTCTTCGCACGATCGAGTCCAACCGCTTCGTCACCGGGGTCACCTGGATCGACGGTGAGCTCTGGCACGGCACCTGGGAAGGTGACGAGAGCGATTTGAGGCGGGTCGATCCTCGAACGGGAGAGGTGCTGGAGCGGCTCGAGATGCCGCCCGGGGTGGGCGTGTCGGGGCTCGAGTCCGACGGCCGCGATCAGTTCTTCTGCGGCGGGGGCAACAGCGGAAAGGTGAGGGCCGTTCGCCGGCCTGTCGGCCGGAGTTCCGTGATTGCGGTCCGCGAGCGCCAACGCTAGTCTTCGGGTCAACCCGATGACCGGTCAACGCGGGACCACCGCGAAGCTCGACCTCGGCGGAACCCTCCGCACCTGCGACGCATCGAGCACGCTGGCCTGGGTCCGCCCGCTGCTCCCCCGCTTCGGCATCACCCGCGTGGCCAACATCACCGGGCTCGATCGCATCGGCATCCCGGTGTGGATCTGCGTCCGCCCCTACGGCCGCTCCCTGTCGGTGTCTCAAGGGAAGGGCCTGACGCCCGAACTGGCCCAGGTCTCCGCCGTGATGGAGTCGATCGAGTGCCACCACTCGGAGCACGTGGCCGCTCCGGACGTCGTGGCCTCGTACCGCTCGACCCGCCGCCGCCACGCGGCGGTGGATCCCAAGGTCCTGCAGCCGGGGCTGCGATGGAGCGCGTACGGCGACGCACGGCCGATCTCCTGGATCCGCGGCATCGATCTCATGGCCGGCGAGGACGTCCTGGTTCCGCACGTGCTCGTCGACCTCGACTGGAGCCGCGCCCATGCCGACGCCGGACTCTTCCTGGTGACGAGCACCGGGCTCGCCTCGGGCAACGAACGGCTGGAAGCCTTGTGTCACGCGATCTTCGAAGTCGTCGAGCGCGACGCCGAGTGGCGGTGGGAGCGCCTGCCGGCGAGCGTGCAGCAGGCCACGGCGGTCGATCCGGATTCGGTGCAGGCACCGATGCTCCGCCGCCTGCTGGACCAGTTCACCGCCGCGGGCGTCTGGGTGTCGATATGGGACTTGACGTCGGATGTCGGCCTCCCCGTCTATTCGTGCTCCATCGGCGACACGAACCCGTTCGACGCGATCAGAACCTTTGGCGGCACCGGCTGCCACCTCTCGAAGGAGATCGCCTTGTCGCGGGCGCTCACCGAGGCCGCGCAGTCGCGGCTCACCTTCATTGCGGGCTCGCGCGACGATCTGTTTCCGGACGCCTACGAGCCCGGAGACGACGACGTGCCCGGCACACCGACGCTTCGTGCGGCACGGGATTTCGAGACGCGCCAATCGCCGCCGCTCGGGGCAAGTTTCGCCGAGGATCTGGCGACGACCCTCCGCCTGCTGCGCACCGCGGGATTCCGGCGGGTGATTGCCGTGGACCATACGATGCCGGAGTTTGGCATCCCGGTGGTGAAGGTGGTCGTGCCCGGCGCGCACGAAACCGAGAGCGATTGACGTGAACGCGCGCGACATCGTCGTGTTCCTGGGGCCGTCGCTGGCGCTCGACGACGCGCGGCGGATCCTGCCAGCCCGCTATCTCGGCCCGGCGCGCTGCGGCGACGTCCTGCGGGCACGCCGGCTGGCGCCGCGCGCCATCGCGCTCGTGGACGGCGTGTTCGCCAGCTCGCCGGCCACCTGGCACAAGGAGATCCTCCTGGCGCTCGAGGACGGCATCGCCGTCTACGGAGCCTCCAGCATGGGCGCGCTGCGCGCCGCCGAGCTCGCGCCATGCGGCATGGTCGGGGTCGGACTGATCTACGAGGCGTACCGGGACGGGGTGTACACGGACGATGACGAAGTGGCGCTGCTGCACGGGCCCGCCAGGAGCGATTATCGAGAGCTGTCGGAGGCCATGGTGAACATTCGCGCGACGGTGGCGCACGCCGTCGCGTGCGGCATCATCACGACCGAGTCGGCCGGCCGGGTCATTCGCAGCGCGAAAGCGACCTTTTATCAAGAGCGTTCGCTGGCCGCCGCGATCGATCAGGTCTGGGCGGCCAACCCGCGTGCGGAGGAACCGAGGCGGTTCCGGCGGTTCCTGGCCGGCGGCGGCTACGTCAATCAGAAGCGCCTGGATACGCTGCAGCTGCTGGCCCGGCTCGGAGGTCGCATCGCCGGGCGTCGCCGCGCGGTGCCCGCGGTGCCGCGCACCTGCTTCATCGTGAAGCTGCAGTACGACGTGGCCTGCCGTCCCGTGGACGTCCCGGACCGCGACCTGCCGCTCGACGAGCGTGTCGCCCTGGAATCCGATCGCCTGGGCCGTCTGTCTCCGCTCCTGCGCCGCTTGTCGCAGATGATGGCCATGGTTCACGCGCTCGGCGGTGGCGGGCTCGACACGGCTGATCTGGCGGACGAGGCGCACGCGACGTCGGTGGAGCGGCTCGCCCGCATCGGGGCCGTGGTCGACGACTTCGCGCGGCGCCATGGCGCTCGCGCCACCGCACGCCTGCAGCGCCGGCACGTGCTCAACCTCATCCGACTCGACGGCGCCTACTCGCGCCTGCTGCCAGCGTGCGGGCCTGCGGCCACAGCCGGCGCCGCCCGGCCAGCCGCGAGCCGCGGCGAGAGCCTGGAGCTCGACATCTATCGACGTCTCGCGACGCTGTGGGCGATCATCGACGAACGGATCGAGCGGGCGCGCGTCGATTTCGCCGAGTCGCGGCAGGCGCTCTCGGACGACTTTCGCCGGGCCCGCGGGCTGGAGCGGCGCGCCGCGACCATGGCGTGGCGTCGCGCCAACGGCCTCGACCGCCGCGGCTACGAGCGACTCCTGATCATGGACGCCCGTCTGGGCCTGGTGACCGCCGGCGCTCAGCTATACGCGCTGACGCTGGTGCCGGCCACCCACCCCGCCTTCTGGCTGGTCGACGCGATCCGCCACGCGGGGTTATATAGACTTCTCGAAAGACGCGCGCAACGCGCCGGCTCGGCACGGGTGCGCGGCACAACCGGTGGCCGGACGGCCGCCTGACCCTCCACACCACAAGAGGAGCAACCATGGCCAAGAAGCGAAAGGCAGCAAAGGCCGCACGGACCAAGAGCGGAGCGACGAAAAAGGCAAAGGGCACGAAATCCCCAGCCGCCAGGAAACGGGTGGCGATCAAGAACCTTGCGGCACCAGACAAGGGCAAGACGAAACGCGCCACGGCTCTGGGCGTGAGACGACGCGTGATGGTCTAGCGCCGAACGCGTAGAAGACGTTTCCAAGCAAACGACTCCCCCGCGAAAGATTTCACTCATACAGAAGCGACGGACATTTTTGAGCGTCGCTTGCGGCTCCGACATCGCGTAGCGTAATCGCAACCGCCACCAGGCTGAACCAGGCAAGTCACGACGGGCCGTGACCCCTCCGAACCATGGTGACGGGTGTCCGTCGCGTGCGCGATTTCGCCAACGAACGGGCGGGTACTAAAGATGCAAAGCGCCGCAGGGACGCCTATGAACCGGCTACTCTTCGCATCTGCCCTCTGTCTGTGTCTTGCCTTCGGCGTGTCGGCTCGTGACATCGGCGATGCGCCGCAGGCTGCCCCCCCGGCACAGCAGCCGGCTGCCCCGGCGCCGCAGGTCACCGTTCAAGCAGCGCCACCGGCCGGCTACGCCGGCTCGGACACCTGCGCGCTCTGCCATGACGCCCATGCGACGAACCTCGGCCGGACGCCGCACGGGCAGATCCAGAATCCCAGGTCGCCTGCGGCGGCGCGCGGCTGTGAGAGCTGTCACGGCCCGGGCCAGGCTCACGTCGACGACGACGCCAAAGGACATATCAAGAAATTCGGCGAGCTCAAGCCGGTCGAAATCAACACGACCTGCCTCACATGCCACAACCGAGGTGTCCACGCGGGGTGGGAAGGCAGCACGCACGAGGCGCGCAACCTCTCCTGCACGACCTGCCACAGCGTGCACAACCCCGCCTCGCCGCAACATCAACTCGCGAAGGCGACCGAGACCGCCACGTGCGCCACCTGCCATCGTCTGCAGGTCACGAAGACCGAGCGCGCTGTGGCCCACATGCCGGTGCGCGAGGGCAAGATGTCCTGCAGTTCGTGCCACAACCCGCACGGGTCGATCAGCAACGTCAAGAACCTGAAGACCGGCAGTTCCGTCGCCGAGTTGTGCACGAGCTGCCACACGGAGATGCGCGGACCCATGCTCTTCGAGCATGCGCCGGTCCGTGAAAACTGCGCGACCTGCCACGATCCGCACGGATCCTCGAACGACCGAATGCTCGTGGTTCGCATGCCGATGCTCTGCCAGCGCTGTCACATCGCGAGCAAGCACCCGGCGACGCTCTACGACAAGGACCAGATCACCACCAATAAGAGCAACCGGATGTTCGGCAGATCGTGCGTGAACTGCCACTCGGCCGTGCATGGCTCGAATCATCCGTCGGGCCAGTTCTTCATGCGGTAGGTGGAGCCCTGTATGCGCCGATTCGCCATCACGACGGTCGCCCTGCTCGGCCTCGCCGCGCCCGGTGCCGCACTCGCACAGGGAGCCGCCCAACCGCCGGCGCCGCCATCAAGTCAGGCCCCGCCACAGCCGGCCGCTCCCGCGGCGGCCGATGCGTCCGACCGGTCGCGCAGTCTTTTCGAGCCGACCTCGCGTCAATTCCTCATCGGCGGCCGCCTGACGAGCGTGGACGGCGATCCGGCGCGCTTTCAGCGCTACCAGGACCAGCGCGACGGGCTGCTGTTCTCGAACTTCCGCTACTCGCTCGCCAAGCCGGACGGCACGTGGGACTTCAACGCACGCGCCGACAACGTCGGCTACCGCGACCAGGAATTCATGGGGAGTTTCAACCGGATCGGCAAGCTGTCGCTCACCGGCAGCTGGCAGCAGATTCCGCAGTTCTACAGCGTCGATACAATGACGCCGTATACGGCCACCGGTGGCACCCTGGTTCTCGACGACGCGACGCAGCGCGCGATTCAGAACGGCGATCCGGCGAAGCTCAATCTATACATCCCGCAGGCGCCGGCGTTCGAGTTGCGCGAGCGGCGTGACATCGGCAGTGTCGACCTGGTCGCGACACCGAAGCCGAACCTCGACGTCACGGTCAAATTCACCACGCAGAAGCACAGCGGCGAGCTGCCCTGGGGCGCCAGCTTCGGTTTCAGCAACGACGTCGAGGTGGCGCTCCCCTACGATTCGCGCGCCAACGACGTCACCATCGGCACCGAGTGGACGAACCCGCGCAACATGCTGCGTGTCGCCTACACCGGTTCCTGGTTCGATAATCTCGCACCAACACTGACCTGGGACAGCCCGCTACGCCTCGACGACGCGTCCGGCAACCCGGGGCGCGGACGCATGCCCCTCTGGCCGTCGAACTCGGCCCAGACGATCAGCGTCGCCGGCTACACCAAGCTGGCGCACAAAACGCAGGTGACGGGCTCCTTCTCCTATGGACTGTGGAGCAACGACGAGCCGCTGGAACCCTTCACGATCAACACGGCGCTGCCGCAGTTCGCGCTGCCCCGCGCGAGCACAGAGGGGAAGGCGCACGTCTTGTCGACCAACCTGAGCCTCACCTCGCGCCCGTCGACCGACTGGCGGTTCAGCGCGCGCGTGCGCAACTACACCTACAACAACCTCATGCCCGCGACGTCGATCACCGACATGATCAGCTACGACTCCTCGGTGTCGACGACGCCAACCGGCGGTCCGGATCTCTACGGGCACAGCCGGACGAATCTCGACGGCGACGCCACGTGGACCAAACTGATGCCGTTCGCGGTCACGGTCGGCTACACCTACAACGGCAACGGCTACGATGCGCGGATCGTCGAGTCGAGCGGCGAGAACGTGTTCCGCATCTCCGCCGACGCGGTCGGATCCTCGTGGCTCACCTTCCGGACGCAGTACGACTATGGCAGCCGCAGCGGCTCAGGCCTCGACGACACACAGCTGACGGCGATTGGCGAGCATCCCGAGATGCGCCACTACGATCTCGCCGATCGGACAAGGAACCGCTTCTCGGGCCAGGTCGATATCGTGCCGTCCGATGCCTGGACGTTCAGCGTGTCCGCCGGAATCCTCAAGGACGAATTCAGCAACAGCTTCTACGGCCTGCAGGATTCCACCGGCCGTACGTTCTCGCTCGCGGCTGATTTCCACCGGCCGAACGGCTTGGGCGCGGGGGCGACCTACAACTTCGAGCGCTATGCCGGGCTGCAGCGCTCTCACGAGGGGGATTCGTCAACGGAGCAGTTCACGGACCCACTGCGTGACTGGACCGCCGACTCGACCGAGACGGTGAATTACTTCTCGATCTACGTCAACCCGCCACGCATCGGCCCCAACACTGAGATCCGCGTCAGCTACGACTTCAGCTACGCCGAGGGAAGCTATCTCTACGTCATTCCGGCGGCCAGCCCCATACCGACGCCCAATCAGCTGCCCAACGTGTTCAACAAGCTCCAGCAGTTGCACGTCGACGTGCGGCACCGGCTCTCCAGCAGCTTTGATGCTTCGTTCTCGTACCTGTACGAACCGCTGAGCATCTACGACTTCGCGTTCGACCCGAGCGTGGTCAACGGCATCGTGCAACCAAGCTCGCTGGTCATGGGCTACGTGTATCGGCCCTACACCGCCCACTCGGCGGTGTTCGGCGTTCTGTATCACTGGTGACGAGAGGGAGACACCGATGACGAGACGAACGATAGGGTGCGGTCTGGTTCTATCGACAGTGACAGCCGCGCTGCTCCTCGTGATGCCGCTCCAGGCGGCGGCGCAGGACGCGAAACAGGGTGAAGGCGTCTACAACGCGCAGAAATGTTCCGTCTGCCACGCCATCGCCGGCAAGGGCAACAAGGCGAACCCGCTCGACGGTGTCGGGGCGAAGCTTTCAGCCGCTGACATCCGCGCGTGGATCACCGATCCGGTGGCGATGACCGCCAAGACGGGTTCCACCAAGAAGCCGCCGATGCCGAAGAAGTGGGCGTCTCTGCCTGCGGCTGAGCTCGACGGCCTCGTCGCCTACATGCAGAGCCTCAAGTAATCCCGAGGGCATGCCCAGCCGCACCGTTCTCGTTCGGCACCCAGTCGCCCTCGCGGGCGTGCTCCTGACCACCGCGGCAGCGGTGGTCTTCTTCGTTCTGCTGATCGCGGAGCTGTGGGGGCTGTTCGACAATCCGTACGCGGGGCTGGTTGTTTTCGTCGCCGTCCCGGTTCTCGTGGTGCTCGGCCTGCTGCTGATTCCGTTCGGCATGTGGCTGGAGCACCGCAGGTTGAGTGCCCACCCGAGCGCCGAGCGTGAGTGGTTCGTCCTCGACTTCCGATCGGCGGGGATACGCCGCCGGGCAATGCTGGTGCTGGCGCTCACGGCGGTCAACGTCATGATCGTGCTGCTCGCCGGCTATGGGTCGCTTCACTACATGGAGTCGCCGGAGTTCTGCGGCCAGACCTGCCACACGCCGATGCATCCGCAGTACACGGCGTGGCAGGACGCCCCGCATTCGCGTGTCGCGTGCGTGCAATGCCACATCGGCGAAGGCACTCGCGCGTTCGTCCACTACAAGCTGAACGGCATACGGCAGCTGTATCACGTCGCAACCGGCGGTTACGAGCGGCCGATCCCCGGCGTTGTCGCTGATTTCCGCCCGGCGCAAGAGGTGTGCGGCACCTGTCACTGGGCCGGCAAGAACTTCGGCGACACCATCCGCATCAAGCGTGAATACGCCGACGACGAGGCGAATACCGAAACGACCACGATCCTGCAGATGCTCGTAGGGGGCCCCGGAGTGCCCACATCCAGTGGCCGCGCCATCCATTGGCACGCCGATCCTCGTGTGCAGGTCGAGTACGTCTCCACCGATGCCGAGCGCCAGACCATTCCCTACGTCCGCGTGACCAACGCGCAGGGGCAGGTGCGTGAATACACGGCGGAGGGCGCGACACCCGCCGATAACGCGAAGGGGCAGCGGCGCACCATGGACTGCATCGACTGCCACAACGTCGTCGCGCATCGCGTGGCGCAGACACCCGAAGAGGCCGTGGATCGCGCCATCGCCACTGGGCGAATCCAGCGCGGGCTGCCATTCATCCGGCGCGAAGGCGTGCGGCTGGTGAAAGCCAGCCACGCGACCGATGACGCCGCCGCACGGACCATCGAGGACGAATTGCGACAGTTCTATACGTCAGCGGGCCGCAGCGCCGACCCGGGCGTCGCCGGCGCGGTGACGTCGCTCCAGACTATCTACCGGCGCAACGTGTTTCCGACCATGAAGGTGACGTTCGGCACCTATCCCGACAATCTCGGCCACATCACGTCGACCGGATGTTTCCGCTGTCACGACGGCAGCCACACCGCGAAAGACGGCACCATGATCAGCGCCGAGTGCGAGTACTGCCACAAGATGATCGAGCCGCGCCCGTAAGCCAGTTCACGTCGGGGCCAGGGCAAGCGAACTACATAGACGGAGGTATAGAGTGCGCGCGAGACGGATGTTCGTGACGCTGTTGCTGCTGGCGCCAGCCCTGACGGTTCGGGCCGGCGACCAGACCCTACTGATTGAGTTGGAGCAGACGTCCCACGCCTACCCCTCCGCCGTGAGCGCCAGCGGCGCCGTGGTGGTCGGCAGCCTTGGCACGGGCGGCGGCTTCTATTGGATGCCGACGACAGGCACCGTGTTCAACGGCGGCTTGGGCGCCACCAACATAAGCCGCGACGGCCGCACGATCGTCGGACAGGTCCTGGACTCGCGGGTTCTGCAGGCCGGCATCTGGATCCGCGCGGCGGAGTGGAAGGCGCTCGGATCGTTTACGCCTACGGCCGCGCCGTGTGATGCTTTTCTGAGTCTCGCGACGGACACATCCGCCGATGGCCGGGTCGTGGTGGGCTACGCGCGAAACGGATGCAGCCTCTCGCATGCGTTCAGGTGGGAGGAATCCACCGGCATGGTCGATCTCGGCAGTTCCGTTGCCGGTCGGGCCAGTTTCGCCAACGGTGTGTCGTCAGACGGCAAGGTCGTCGTCGGCTACCAGGAAGCCGCAACTGGATTCCAGCAGGGCGCGCGCTGGGTGGACGGGCGGCTGGAGCTGTTCACCGGTCCGGCAGGGCCGGTCGGAGCGGCGACCGCCACGAACAAGGACGGCAGCATCGTGGTCGGCAGAGTGTGCAGCGGGCTCGGTATCCCCACGGGTCCGGGCTATCAAAGCGCCTGGATCTGGACGCAGCGCGACGGCGTGCAGTGCCTGCCGGCTCCGGCGCCCAGGCTGAGCTCGGCCTCGCTCGTCAACGTCGAAGCGAACGCGGTGAGCGACGACGGCCGCGTGATCGTTGGAGGACAGGGCATCGGGGCGGATGACGTCGACGCCGTCATCTGGATCGATCGCGTCCCGCACTATTTGAAGGACTACCTGCAGGCCAACGGCGTGCCCGACGCCTTCGAGACCTATATCAGAACGGGATCGATCGCCGACGTGTCACCCGATGGACGCGTCCTCGTCGGCAGAGGAGCGCCACCCGCCGGCTTTCGGGGCTACATCGTCATTTTCGGAGAGAAGCCGTGAGCCGCCTCACGGCGATCGGTGCCGGCATTCTCCTATGGGCGTTGTCAGCGCCAGCTTCGGCGCAGTCGTGGGAAGCCTCGGGCCTCCTCGGCTATACGCCCTCGGTCGCCCTCGACCGCCGGGCGCCGGAACTGACTCAGCTCGACATCCGGGGCGGGTTCACCTGGGGTTTGCAGGCGGGGCATCTGTTCACGCCGCGTTGGGGTGCGGAGCTGCTGTGGATGCAGCAGGGCTCGGCCCTTCGCCTCACGACGGAGGACGGTGCCGCCAACGTCTTCACGATGACCATCCAGCAGTTGCACGGGAACGTGCTCTATCACTTCGGGAACCGGGATGTGAAGCTGCGCCCCTTCGTCTTCGGCGGGATGGGCGCCACGTTCTTCAGCGCGACCGATCTCGAGTCCGAGACCAAGTTCTCGTTCGGGCTCGGCGGCGGCGTCAAGTACTTCCCCTGGAAGAGCATCGGTGCCCGCGCCAGCTTCCGCTACATGCCGACGATGCTGAACGACGACGAGACCGTCGCCTTCTGCGACCCGTTCGGTTTCTGTCAAGGTTCGCTGAACCAGATCGAATTCGCCGTGGGGGCCGTGGTCCGGTTCTAGCTCGCGCGCGTCAGGGTTCCTGGCGTTCGACCAGCATGATCGCCAGGCCATCGAGGTCCTCGATCATCGCGGCGCGGGTGTCGCCCCATTTGTGGATGTCGGCGAGGATCTTCACCCCTTCCCTGCGAAGCCGCGGCACGTGCGTGGCGAGGTCTGGATACGTCAGGCCGATGTGGTCCAGCACCTGCCCCCGCGAGGGCACCAGTGTGGCGTCGCTGCTGCCACAGCGGCCCCCCTGACACGGACGGGCGTACCAGGAGAAGCTGTTGTCGAGGAAATTGACTGTCACCCGCGGATTCCGCAGCGTGCCCTGCGGCTGCATGGACGGCCAGCTCGGAGGGCCGGGAGGAACGTCGCACGGCTGCGGAATCGGCACTTCCAGCACTTCCCTCGTGGCCGGGTTCCTGCCCTGCTGCCGCTTGAAACCCAGGTGATCGATGTACCACTGCGCGGCGCACCAGGGCTTCTCGTGCAGGAAGTGCACATGGTGGAACATGTCCTCCTGCCCCGGCCCGCCGCCCGCTTCGATCAGCTCCTGGTCCGGTCCCAGGAAATAGGCGTAGCCGCCCTCTTCGGGCTTGCCCGGCGGCCGCTCCGCCATCATCTGGGCGGTGACAATCGGGTTGCGGCCGTAACCCATTTCGCCTGCACGCCAGAGCGTGCCCGTGTCCTTGGCGCTCGAGAACATCGGCACCAGCGTCGCGTTCGCGGCCTTCAAGCGCTCCTTGAGCGTGGCCGTCGGCGTCTGTGTCTCGAATCCAATGTGCCAGAGCGGGCTCTGCTGGAGCGACCGGTGCTCCTTCATGTCGAACTTGCCCGCCGCAGGCTTGCTCACCTTCGTGAAGAGGACGTACATGTCCGACTTGTACGCGGGCATGCCCGCAAACGTCGTGATCTCACCTTGCGGCCAGATGCTCTTGTAGAACCGCTGCGACTTTTCGGGGTCGACGACGTTGAGACCGACATGATGGAGCGCGGGCGTCGGAAGTGTGGCCGGCGCCTGGGCCGCGGCCGCTGCCACCACCTGATTCCTGGCGGGAGACCTTGCCCACACCACGAGGACGGCCGTGACGGCCAGCAGCACGGCGAGCAGCCTCGCCGGGACGCGCACGCGCTTCATACGACCTCCCTCACTTGCGGGCGCGCGCCGCGTAGGACTTGCTGAACCCGTTGCGCTGGTTCGTCACGGTGAATGATCCGTCGTCCTGGGCGGACACCTTGAGCCAGAACGCCGGGCCATTGTGGGTTGGCGCTGGCACGGGTGGCGGCCCGCCCGCGCCGCGAGCCGGGGGCGTCATCGGGGCAATCGCCATCTCGGCTGGCTGATCGTCCACGGGGTTCGCGATGAACATTCCCGGGACGGTGTACTCCTGTCCGCTCAGCTGCGAGAAGTGCAGCTGCCAGATGTCCTCCACGCCGGGCGCCGAGAAGAACACCTTCATCGCCTCGGGCTGCCCGCCCTTGCGGATGCCGTTGTTCATCAGGACGACGCGCGGCTCGATCGCGTGGACGAGCACTTCGCTGTTGGAGATCGCCTGGCTGTGATGGGACCCGACCAGAAGATCGATGGTGCCGAGCGGGTTCGACGGGCACATCAGCTCGAATTCCTTGTTCCAGGTGAGGTCGCCGAGATGAAGCAGCCGGAAGCGGCCGAACGTCACGTGCGTCCCCACCGACATCGCGTTCTCGGTGGTGTCCGGTGCCTGCGGCTTGAACTGGGCGCAGTACGGGTTCGGTTTGCCGGCGCCTGGCAGCGGCGTCTTGATCGCGGCGCCCCCGGCGCTTGGGATCCGAACCTCGAGCCCCTTCATCGGAATGCGGTCACCAGGCTTGGCGATCGTCCGGGTCCCCTTCGCATACAGCGGCGGATAGATGTTCTGGACGAAGTCGTTCATCCGGGCCTCGACGTTCGGGCCGGGATCGATGAAATGGCGCACCGGGATCCGGCTGGTCAGTTCCGGCATCGCCCCGATGTGATCGGTGTGAAAGTGCGTGGTCACCAGGTGATCGATCTGGGTCACCCCTGCGTCGCGGACCGCGGCCATGATCCGGTCGGCGTCCCTCGCCGCCGCCGCCCCGCCGTTGGCGGTGTCGATGAGCAGCGACTCGCCGGCCGGCGACACCAGCAGCGTGGCGTTGCCCCCTTCGACGTCAATCAGGTAGAGGTCCAGCGAGGTTCGCGCGCGCGGCTGCGCCGACACGAGTTCCACGAGCAGGGTCGCAGCCAGGGCCGCCAAAGATAAACGCATGTCAGTCTCCTTACGAGTCCAGCGTCGAGCGCATGAGGTAACGGCGGATCGTATCCGCCAATCGGGCCGCTGGACACCTACCTGAATAGGTAGCCGTCAGACATTTGGCGGCAAGGAGAGGCGAGGAAAGGGGAGATTCCCTTTCCTCTCCTTCCAGGGGGTTTCCTACGACCCGACGGTCGAGTGGGCAGCGGCCCTCTGCAGGATTGCTTTCTCCGCAGCGGTAATGAACCCTGCGGCGCGCCAGCTGTTGCCCAGATGCGCGATGTCGCTGACGAACGACCCGTGATTGCCGGCGGCGGCCGCCGCGGCGCTGACGTAGTCGTTCATCGTGCAGCCGTTCGTGAACAACAGGTTGGCAATCCCGGTGTCCTCTCCGCCGACGGTAATCGTGTCGCTGAAGTCCGACGCATCGCATTCGTCGAGGTCGTCGGCAATCCCCTCGTTGTCGGCGTCGGGGAACCAGCCGATGTCGTGGAGCAACGCCAGCGTCAGGTCGTGTGGCGCGACGACCGAATGCGTGAGGTCGGGGTTGATGGCCGGCTCCATCAGCAGGTTCTTGAACGCGATCGGGTCCCAGTGCGAAATCGAGGACCCCGGCACCACGGGGTTCGGCGCGTTCATCAGCACGCGCCCCTCATCATCGGTGCCGGCACGCCGCGTCATGTCGAGCGCCAGCGTGGCGAACACACCGTTTGCGAGCTGCGCCTTGATCAAGGCGCCGTCGCTCATGGTGATACGCACCGAGGGAATGGTGATGGCGGGATCGAACCCGCCAAGGCCCGCCGGAGGGGCACCCACGGCATTGTCGGCCACGACCATCGCCACGGCGCCGGCCGCCTGGAGGTTCGCCGCCTTGACGACGAAGCCGCACGTGCCGCGATCGACCAGCACAATCCTGCCAGCGATGGCCGCCGCGTTCGTGAGCGGCGTACACGCGTCCGTGGTCGACGGCCCGGTGACGTTCGCGGCGTCGAGCCCCAGGACGATCTGCCCGGCAATGCCAGCCGCGGTGAGCGGCGCCCCGAAGGTGGCGGTGCCGACCTCGTAGGTGCCGGCGATGGCGACGGGCGCGGTGATGGTGAGCGCCGGAACGCCAAACGCGAGCACGGACGGCGCGTCTGCCAGGACCTCCGTGCCGTTCCACACCACTCGGCGCGAGTTGATCGCCGACGCCACGCGCTCGGCGTCGGTCATCTGGTCCCAGGTTTTCATGGTCGACGTGTCAAGCACATGTAACCCGTACACATCGGTAAAGCCCAGGGGCTCTGCGCCGGTCGTGACGCTCGCGAACTGCGAAAAGCCGATGCCGTGTCCGAACTCGTGCAGCGCCACGGCGACGACGTCGATGGCCCCCGCCGGTTCGTTGCCGTCCAGTCCGTAGTACCACCCGGGTCCCGCGAAGCAGTCCGGCTGCCCGAGGTTCACGTTGAAGATCGCAATCGCGTCCGGATCGCCGGGAGTCAGGTCGGCGCCCGCGCGCTTGTCGGCGAGCGCGGAGTGATGCCAGGTGTCCGGCCGCACCGGACCCGGAAAGGCGCCAACGGCGAGGAAGTTGGCAAAGACGTCCCAGGCGCCGGCGGACGCGAGCACGGCCCCGTTCGCGGTGCAGGCGCGCTGACCGAACGAGACGAGCAGGCCGATCGGCACGGGGCTATCGAGCTGCGCGCCCCAGATGTCCGCTGCGTGCTGCAAGCCGATCAGGCGCTGCTGCCCGACAGTGGTCCCCGTGTTGCCGGCCACCGGCGCTCGTGGCGTTGGATCGTTCAGGCCAACACCTGGCGCATCACCATTGATGAGATAGACGGTGGCGCCGGCAAACGCTGGCGCTGCCGCGAACACCGCCGCGAGTGCGAACCAGACGGTGACCGATCTTCGAAGGAGGGTGCGCATGGCTACTTCTCCTCGAGCGTCGAGGTCGGCGGCTTCGCCTTCAGCGGCCCGTGCGCCTTGATCTTGCCCTCCGCCGCGGGCAGGCCATGCAGACAGGTGTAGACGAGCCGACCGTCAGCGCGCCTGGTCGCCACGATCGCGTCGTGGAACGATTCGTCGAGCTGCGCGACGAGGGTGCCATCGGCGCGAGTGAGGATGGTGACGCCGGCGACGTTGCGCTCGCCGATCTTCTTCTCCTGTCCCGGCGGCACGGCATCGTCGACGCCCCTGTCGTGGGTCTGTTTCGGTTGCCGTCGAGAGTTGTCGGACCGCTGAGCGGACGAGGTGGTAACGGCTGCGAGAGACAGGGCGGTTACGCCGAACAGCAGAAGGCGGATGTTGCGCATAGGGCCTCCAAGTCTCCGAACGCGGCGCTGAGTTTGTATGCTGAGGCAGCGGAGAGTACACCTCGATCCGAAGGTGGTCAATCGCTGGATATTGATGAGGAGTAGCGCGATCGCGTGACCAAAGGTTGAGGTGTGAGGCGGCGCAGATGTGTTGGTCGACGGCGCCGGCCAAGGCGCGAGAGGTCACCGGCCGCACGCTGAGCGAGCGACCGGCGTTTTCTTCCGGGATGCTTTCCGACCGATGCGCCGCTCAGTCCATCGGCGCGACGTTGCGCGACTTGATCAGCCACTGACCGTTCACGCGCTCCAGCTCGTCGATGCTGCGGCCAACGCCCGCGACGCGCGGCGGCGTCTGTGGCCCGGCTCCCGCAGCCATCGTGATGTGGTACGCATCGATGCGGGCGTGATCCTTGTCGGTGAACACCACCTGGTGATTCGCCGTGGTGTGATACAGCTGCGGCCGAGGGGCGGCCGGCTCTGCGCCCGCCTGACGCTGGCGGGGGGCGGCGATCATCTGCTTCAGCGCTTCGCGTCCCTTGGTCGCGTTCGCGCCCGAACCGAACTGCCCATCGGTCGTGTAGAGCGCCGCGTACGCCTCGGCATTTCCCGTGTCGAGCGCCCGCGCGTAGCGCCACATCAGCTCTTCGATCTGCTGGCGATCCCGCGTCTGCCGCAGCACCTCATCGTCCGACTTCGACGCCGTGAACACCGCTCCAGCCGTGAACGTGACCGCCCCGAGCACCACGCCTGCTACCAGTTTCTTCATGTCGCCTCCTCGCGGAGAGGATTCTACTCCTGCCGCGTGCGATAGAATCGCGGCCTCGGAGGAACACAATGACGCTGCCCGCCTGTGCCGTCCGGTTGGCCCTCGTCGCCCTCATGCTGCTTTCCGCCGCTGTGCGGGCGCACGCCGACGACGTCAAGGTCTTCTCGTCTGTAGCCATGCACGCGGTGGTCGAGGAGCTGGCGCAACGCTTCGAGCGTGAGAGCGGGCACCGTGTGGTGCCGACCTTCGGTCTGGCCGCCGCCATGAAGACGCGCATCGAAGGCGGCGAGGCGTTCGACCTCGCCATCCTGACGCCGGCGCAGATCGACGACCTGATCAAACAGGGCAAGGCGGCCGCAGCCTCGCGGGCGGTGATCGCGCGGACCGGCCTGGGCCTGATGGTACGGGCCGGTGCGCCCAAGCTCGACGTTGGCACCGTGGACGCTTTCAAGCGGACGCTGCTGGCCGCGAAGTCGGTGACCTACGTGCCCCCGCCTGGCGCGAGCGGTGCGGCGTTCCTGGCCGTCGTCAAGCAGCTCGGCATCGCCCAGGCGCTCGAGACGAAGACCAGGCCCGGCGCGTCGGCCGACGAGGTCATCGCCAACATCACCGGCGGGGCGGCGGAGATCGCCGTGCTGCCCGTCAGCGAAATCCTGCCGGTGAAGGGCGCGTCACTCGGCGGCGTGTTCCCCGCCGACGTGCAGACCTACATCGTGATGGCGGGCGCGACGTCGAATGCGGCCTCCCAGGCCGCCCGCGACTTCCTCGCGCGGCTCACGTCCGCCGCGAGCGACGCCGTGATCACCGCCAAGGGCATGGAGCGCGTGAAGCCCTGACAGGCTAGCGGCACGTTTCGGCTTTCGTTGGCAAAACCGCGAAGCGGCGTGCAACTTCGCGTGGCGTTTCCCGTGCCCGTCACCTTCTTCCCTTAAACGGCTGAGGTAGAATCGGCGCTCAACTCAAGGGAGTGAGTCCATGAGATTGCTGCGCCGTCCCACCGTCGTCCTGTCGTTGTTGTCGATCCTCCTGTGGGGTGGTGCCACCACGCAGTCCTCGCTGCTGGCCGGAGGCGGTGCGCCAGTCGGTCCGCCCGCTCGCGACGGACACCCCGGACCGCCCGATCCGTGCGAGCTCGCGCTCACGCCAGAGGGGCAGGCGAACGGGCTGCACCGGCGCTGCGAGTCGGCGGGATCGGCCGGTGTCGCGCGCGGCGATTTCAACGGCGACGGGCTGGCCGACCTGGCGATCGGGGTGCCCTACGAAGATCTCGACGGCATCAACGCCGCCGGCATCGTGCAGGTCTTCTACGGATCGCTCAACGGCCTGACGGCCAACGGCGATCAACTGTTCGACATCCGCACGTTCGGGTTCGCCCTCGGCTCCGACGATCACTTCGGATGGGCGCTCGCGGCAGGCGACTTCAACGGCGACGGCAAATCCGACCTCGCGATCGGCGTCCCCGAATACGAATCCACCGGCAGCGGCAACAACGGGCTGGTCCTCGTGATCGAGGGAGCTGCCACCGGACTGGACACCAGCAGCGTGCGCAGCATCGGCACGCTGGCCGGGGCGCGCGGCCGCGCCGGGGCGTCGCTCGCCTGGGGCGACTTCAACGACGACGACATCGGCGACCTCGCGATCGGCATCCCCGACTCCGCGGTGCGCGGTGAAGGCTTCGCCTGTTCGCAGTTCGCCCTCGACGTCGCCAACGCCGGCGAGGTCCAGGTGTTCTACGGCTCGAACAACGGCCTCAGTGAGTTCGGCGCGCAGCGGCTGGTCCAGGGGCGGTGCGATCGGGGCAGCACGGGGGTGGGAGTCGGCGACAGCATCGAAGACGGCGATCGTTTCGGATCGTCACTGACCGTGCTGCGCGGCAGCGGCGCCGACGATCTCGTCATCGGCGCGCCCTTCGAGGACCTCGGCCTGGTCGACAAGATCGACGCCGGCATCGTCCACGTCGTGCGCGGACTGTCTGGCGGCCTCTACACCAGCGACGCCTTCGTGCTGTCGCAGGACACGCCAGGCGTCGGCGGCGGCGCCGAGTCGGGCGATCAGTTCGGCCGCATCCCCGGATCGGGCAACTTCAACGGCGGGGCTGCCGACCTGGTCGTCTCCGTGCCTTTCGAGGACCTCATCGACAACAATGAAGCCGATGCGGGCGCGGTCCACGTGTTTCCGGATATCAACGGCGTGACCGCTGCAGCCAACAGCCTGTTCATCAGCCAGACGGACCTGACGGGCGCGTCCGCGGAGGCCGGGGACCGGTTCGGGTGGGCTGTGGCTGCGGGTGACTTCAACGGCGACGGCTACGACGAGCTCGCGGTCGGCTCGCCGGGGGAGAACTTCGGGTCGCTTACCGATGCCGGCATGGTCGCGGTGATCAACGGATCGTCCACGGCCTGCGCCTCAGCACGGTGCGCATCCTCACGCAGGACACGGCGGGCATCCCAGACGTCGCCGAACCGGGCGATCAGTTCGGCTATGCGCTGTCATCGTGGAACTTCGGCGTCAGCTCGCACCGGGACCTGGCGATCGGCGCGCCCCTCGAGGACCTGACCTCCGCGACCACGGGCACGCTGATGCAGGACGCCGGCGCCATTCACGTGCTGTACGGGTCGGCCTCGGGCCTGGTGACGACGGGCAGCCAGTTCTGGACGCAGGACAGTGCGAGCGTGCTCGACAGCGTGCAGGTGGGCGACCGCTTCGGCAACACGCTCTACTGAGCACGGCGCGCGCGGTGCAGAGACGCGTGGGTCAGCGTTCCAGGACCTCGATCTCGCAGCCGGCCGGCCCTTGGATGATGAACACCTGGACCGGCTTGCTGCCGACCCTGATGCCGTGCTGCTCCTGCTTGAAGGTGACGCCGCCGGCCTTGAGCACGGCGCCGAGTTCCGCCAGCGTCCCCGGCCGTGTCGTCGTCCCGAATCCGATGTGATCGATCGCCCGTCCCTTGCTTTCCTCGCCTTCGCCCCTGGAGGCGAGGAGCCAGACGGCGCCGTACTTCAACGCATCCTGCGTGCCCTTGAGTGTCGTGCGGTGCCCGCCGAAGTAGGTGAGGAACCACGTGTAGGTCGACTCGGGGTCGGCCACGAGCAGCTGGACGTGATGGAATCCTGGCGTCTCGGGGTCCTGCACGATCTGAATCCGGGTGCCCCACGGGTCCTCGATCATGCCCGCCTTGTAGAGACCGGGAATTGCGCTCGCCGGGCTGACGATGGTGATGCCGGCGGCCTGGAACTCCTTCATCTTGGCGTCGACGTCCGGAAACGACCAGCCGATGTGATCGGCCACGCCGCCCAGGCTCGGTTTCGCCGTCGCCGACCGAAGGAAGATGATGCGCGTCTCGCCCGACTTGACGCGGAACGGCTCGTCATCCGGCCACGGTTCGGCGCCGAGGTTGCTGATGTACCACTCGACGGCCCTGGCGGGATCGGCCGCGGCCAGGTGGACCTGGTCGAACCGGCGTGTTTCGGCCGCGCGCGCCTCTGCCGCCAGGCCCGCCACGACGAGCGCGGCGGCGACGCGGGCCAGGCTCGTCACGGTGTGACGGGCGTGCCGGCCGACGCGCCGATGCGCGTCGTCTGGCGCGCGACGATCTGCCAGCCGTGCGGCCCCTGCGGCCGCCGCACGAGCACCCACAGGATGTTCAAGTGGTTGTCGATTGTGCGCCCCGTGGCCGCGCTCCTGAAGTCCACTACGCCCTTGGCGAGCGCCACGTCGCCGTAGATCCGGATCGTCGTGTCGCTGAACTTCATGTAGGTGCCCGGGACACGCTCGCCCCGGATGTTGGCCAGCACCTGGGCCTTGGTTTCGGTGATCCCCGCGGAGTGGGAATACGTCAGGTCGTCGCCGTAGATCCTGGCCAGTGTCGCCGCGTCCTTGCCGATCGTCGCTTCGGCCATCGCCTCGAGCGTGGCCATGACCGCCTTGTCGTCGGCCGGATCGGCGCCCCCCGCGAGCGCAGGGACGGCCAGCGCACAGAGCGCCGCAAGCATCAGGGTCTTCATGGCGCGCGTACCGGCCTAGCGGCCGCGGTCCTCGCCGTTGACCTTCTCGAACACGCGCTCGGGCGGCGGCAGCCCCTTCGTGGCGTTCTCCGCAGCCTGCCTCTCGTACTCCCGCTCGCCGCTCAGCGAGTTGGCCACCGAGCGATTGCCCTCGTGACAGCCGTACTCGTAGATCTCGTAGCCAGGCTGACTGGTCAGCGTCATGC
>Ga0207659_10000595_pt1 | contig 21606 bp, 16 predicted proteins | sample KBSM43metaG_FD_184330 | JGI IMG/M metagenome (GOLD analysis project Ga0207659, IMG submission 184330) | Miscanthus rhizosphere microbial communities from Kellogg Biological Station, Michigan, USA - KBS M4-3 metaG (SPAdes) (version 2) | ecosystem: Host-associated > Plants > Roots > Rhizosphere >...
CCGGCGACCAGCACCAGGGCATATTTGTAGTTTGAATTGTCCCTGTCCCCTTTGATCGTGATGCCCTGCATCCGAAACGTGCCGGTGGCATTGGGTACGATCGTAAGCAGCGGGCCGGCGGTGTGATATACGTCTGCGGCGTTTGGACGGTAGTTGTCAATGATGACGGTCTGATCGTTACCGCCAACGACGGACGTGCTACCGGCCCCCTTCAGAATTACATTGGGAGGGGCGTTCCAAGTGACCGAAGTTGTCCAGCGGCAGGTGCCTGCAGGGATGCTTACGGTATCCCCACTGGCTGCCCTGTTTAACGCAGTCTGGACATCAGCGGCGTTGCATGAAGCTGCCGATATGGTCGCAGCGAAAGCATCTACACGTGTAAAAAACCCCAATGTGATCAGAGCGCAGACGGCCAAAGTCACGAATTTGAAAATTGATCTGAATGGATTCTGCGGGGTGACGTGGGCCCGAGAATCTTTCGCAAGCCCCATTAATAAATTTCGGAAACGCACAACAATCCTCATAGGCGACATCCTAGGCACCTAGCCTTCCCCAGACATTGAATGCTGACAGGCTCTGCTGGGCAATCACGATGCCAAATACCCAACTCTTTGGAGGCTGCTAGTTACCACCCGAAAACACGCCTTTTTCCACTTAGTTGTTTACGGAAAACAACGAGGTTAATTGGCGCTAAGTCAATTGTTTGTCCTGCTGGAACAAGCACTTGTTGATGAGTTCAAGATCCATCAGCGCACTGATATCCAGAAGGGTGTTTCGAACCCCCGACGTGTGGTCTTCCAACATGCGTCTCACCACCTTGCGACCGACCAAATCGGCAGCAAACGAGTGGGAGCCGGTCAGGAGCTCTTGCGAGTATCCTTTCAGAGGGCCGCGCAGCCACTGGCGATAATCCAGAAACTTATGGCGCGTGGGCAGGAACCGATTAACACGCCAACGGTCGACCGGATAGGTTAGAAGATCCGGTGTTCCTTCCCTTGTCAAATAGTCCAGCTTAAAGGTTCCCTTGTACCAAATCTTCCGAAGCGCTTCAGCCAAACCTGAGTCTTTTCCAGACTCGCCACGATCCGTCGGAATCTCAAGCAGTGCAGGCCGGAGAAATTGTACCAACGTGGCAGGCTCAAAGTTTCCGGAAATATTTGCAGGACACGCACACGACAGGCGAAGAAGCTCATTGTCCAGGTAAGGGGTTCGAACCTGAAGTTGTGAGCCCGCAAGATGAAGACTTGTTGCGAGCTTCCATGGGATCTCTTTGAATACGGCAAATCGCGCCGAGTCCTTGTCGTTCGCTGTATGACGCCACTCTTCCCGGCTTTCACTGAGTTCCCTGCTCAACTCTCCGTGATACCACTCGTCGTGAAGGGGAAGCTCTTTGAATGTGCTGACACCTCGCAGAATCTCGCTTCCAAAGTTGCCGGTCAGGCGCACGTGCGATATCCCTCTGGCGATTCGATTCAGATAAATTTCATGGGTTAGGCCAATTCCTCCGTAGCCGTCGCTGACGTAAACGGTCTTCTCAGCATGCTCTGCAAAGTTTTCAAGGAAATCGCGAGCAAGGCGTACAACGGAGTATTCCTGATTTACAGCCTTCGCTACTTTCCGAGCCTGCTGAACATCGACCGTATCGCCTGCAAATCCGGCGAAGGTGTAGCACGGCAGCGTCCCCGGATCAAAGTCCTCGGCCGCCAGAATCATTCGCGTATCCCACCCACCAGTGAGGGACAGCGCCGCACCGCCTTTTGAAAGCCCATAGGGTGGAAGAACCCGACAAAAGATCTTGGTGAAATCCTGCTGGAGGGTGTCTGAAGTCAGTGTTGGATTAGTTTCCCAATCCTGGGGCGAAAAGTAAGCCTTTTTTTGGGGAGAAGGATTTTCGGCGGAGAATTCCCAAACTGAAGCGGGCGGAAGCCGTGACACTCCCTTGTAGAGTGTTCGTTCGTTGAAGGTACAGCCAAATTTCAGAAACTGGGCCAGCCCGAGGCGATCGAAGTCCCGGGTGTGTGGTAGGGCACGGAGCAACGCCTTGGCCTCGGACGCGAAATAAAAGGCTCGGTTGTCTTCGGCGCGACTGTAGTAAATCTTTTCATAGCCGAGTCTGTCATTGAAAAGCTTCACCTTCCTCAGGCGCGAATCGGCAACTACCCCTGAAAACGTTCCATTCAGTTCTCCATAGAACCGATCACCGGAAGCCAGATAAGGGTCGATCAGGTCAGCGGCCTCGGAATATCCTCCGTTCTTCGCCGCTGACGGACTAAATATTTCTCCGGCGAAGAATAACGCTGTGGATCCATCCAGGCTCCGGGCCGGCAAGCGTTCACAGAAGGAATTGGGATGCGCACTCCAGCCAATGTAAAGCCCGAGGCCTTCATCGGCGTACGTCCCTCGCAAATAGAAAACCTCATAGTGCAGGGCATCGAGCATTTGCTCGACTCGAGCAACCGCCTCTTCCCTTCGTAGCTTCCCAACCAATCCGACAATACCCGGCATTGGCGGCTCAGGCTCGTTCTTTCGCTCGTTCAGTCAGCCTGGCGTACCAGGAGTTTCTTACTCTCCGTACATGCTTCATGAGGGCCCAGGGAATGTATTCCTTAAAACCGCGGTGAAGGCCCAGGCGCAGGGCCATTTCGCCCAGCTTCGAGCAGGGGACGTAGTAGCGCGGGAGGTCAATCCGCTCGAATCCGTTTTCCTTCTTGAAATCGCTCAAGCTGTCGCGTTCTTTCTTCCCATAAGCAAAATTCGCGTACCACAGGTAGGGGATTTTGCGTTGAGCGCAGGAACGGACTGCCTGAGCAATGAGCAAATTATTTGGTGATTTGTCCCGGTGCTTGAGCATTGACAGGATCTGCATCAATCCAGCCTGCCCGGCGGCCTCATCGGTTACCAGCTTCGCATATCCAATAAGGGCTCCTTCAAAGAAGACCCCAATGAAAACACTCCTTTCAACAAAGGATCCATTCTTGCGCCTCACGGTTTCCAGTGAGTCCAAATAATGGGGAAACCGCCTTCCCTGCCGGATCGGACATTCATTGTTGATCGCTGAAATGCCCGCAATCAGGGCGTCATCGAACGGCACTTCGCGCACCTCGACGCCATTCTTCTCTGCCTTCCTCAGCTTGTTTCGAATCTTGCTGTCGACCCGTTTAGTGAACCATTGGTCAAAAGTTCCCACCGGCATCGCCGCGAAGTTGTCCCATTCCATAAAAAAATCATGTTTGGGCACCGGATCGGGAACGTGCTGCATGAAGGTGAACAAATCGACGTGAATTCGCGCCTCGCGGAATGCGGAGATGAGCTGCATCGGGTCATCAACGGAATCGTACCCCTCTGCTACGCGCGCCATGCGGATCACGGTCCCCTCAATGCGAATTTCCTTACCGCAAATGATGTGCATAACGACTCCCTTGCCTAGCACCTCGCAGCCTGCATACAGTCCACGACGAACACATCAATGCCCGCCTTCTGCTGTCGATTCCAGGTCATGCCTGTGGCGACCTGCTCCCGCTTGACGAAGTGCGGAGAGAGTAAGCTCCAAATGCGCCGAAGGCCGCCGGCTCTTAACAAAGCGTGGAACTTCCATCAGCAAAGAGAGCGGCAAACCGGTGAGTGCTGGATGCCCACCTCCAAACTTTCGCAGAATTCGGCTAGACGCATAGTGAGGGTCCATCCAATCGGCATCGCACTCAAGACCCTTCCTGAACGTCAGCGCAGAAAGCGTGTACGGCGACAAATCGAGGTAAATACTCTTTATGAACTCGCTTAGACCAGTCTCTCGGCGCCACTCCTCAGACCACGGCTTCCCTCCCGGAGAATGGACGAAGGTCGGGCCGTCGGTCAGGAGGTTTCGGACGCGCTCCACAACGGTGTAACCGTAGACGCCGTTAAACTGAATAATATGTTTGCCCCTTCGAAGTATGTTTAGCCGAGTCTCCGAAAAGTATTTTGATGTCAGCAGAGCCGTCAAGACGTCCTGGTCTCCCAACAGATGAAAGGGCCTTTCTCGCCATCGCAACTTCTGGGCTTCAAGGTATTCGGCGGATTGGAGTAATTCCCACCACCGCTGCAGAAGACTGTGGTGATGACCGGTCACACGAAGAACACCAGAATTCAACCCGAATGGTAGCACTCTGCCAACGGGAAACCCCCAAAGGCGCGCGCGAAGTGCATTTCGGTCGTCGCGCTCGTCCCCAAGTGCGTCCTCGCAGACGACGAAAGCGTCCTCGGCAACCGGAGCAAACAGTGGGATCAAATCCTTCTTAACGACAATGTCCGTATCGATCCAGATTACCTGTTCAAAGCCCGCTTGCAGCATCTGCATCAGCGCAACAGGTTTTACATTCCAACCGGAAGCATTCGCAAGGGCCCCGGTCTGAAAGCGAACCTGAGGACATTTCTTCAGCCACGCGAAGAACGCCGGTGTGACCGGCGGATAGAAGAGATTTATTTCCAGGCTGGGACTGTGGGCAGTCAGGCTAAGCAGGAGAAGTTTCAGCGCGGGTTCGCAACTTGGTCGATTTTCCGCAACGCAAATTGTAGTTCTCATGATGTCTCGCCCATAGAGGGCTGTCGAACAGGAAAATGGTAGTACCTTCCCTACTTATCCAGTTTCATCGCAAGGTCGCGGACTTCCCAGAGTGCCATTACCTTCCCCTCAGATCGCTCGTCGATCGTCGCCAGGGGAGGAGGAAAATTGAAAGGAGCAATGGATAGATTCACGCTTCGAGCCAGACCTGGAGTGACCAGATCCTCGTTTTTCATCAGGTCAGGATATGTACTCAGGAGCACATAGCGCGAGTCACTGGCAACGAAGTGCTCTATCGCGGAGTGTATATACCGGTAGGGATAATGAAGAAAGCAGTCGCGACAGAATATGAGGTCGACCTTAGGCAGCGTTCCCTTCAGCATGTCGATCTGGCGGAATTCAACGTCGGGAGCCGAATAGCGCCGCTGATTGTCAGCGATCAGTTCGGGAACAATGTCCCCGCCGATATAGTGAATACCATTGCGTGAGACCTCCTTCATCCAGTGAAAGTCGCCGCAAGGTATGTCGAGAATCGAACGAATCCCGTATTCCTTCCAGAGATCAGGCAAAGCGTGGCGCAGGGCTTCGGTGACCGCGAGCGAGGACCCGTGTCCCGAGGCGCTCTCGATTCCAGACCCCCACGACTTGCGGACATAGTACGTCCTGAACTTGCTTGAGTAAGGCTTGAACCGGTATAGAAAGCTTTGAAGGTCGCCAAAACCCGGGACGTTCCGTACAGCCCAACTCTTGACGCTATATAAACTCATAAGCACTCATGGACCGCAGCGGCCTACTGACTCTCAGATTTCCGGATCCATACGACTGCGTCGCCTGCGTACTTGCCCTTAACAACGAACACGGCGCTAGCATCGGCAACGAGGGCAGGATCCCCGAAGGTCACTGTCGCCGTCCTGGCTTTGTCACTCAAAGGTCCGGCGCCATGGCATCGCAGAATACCGTTCCAAAAAAATCTCACATCTTCAAGCGATGCAGGGGGCCGATTCCTGCGCGTTATTACATTCTCCATCGAATCGATGGGACTGCCGGCATTCTCAGTGAAGCTGATATCGTACCCGCAATAGTCCGAGTTGTGGAGCCACGCCAGTGCATTCTCCAATTGAAACGTTCTTTCACGTTCCGTAAGCAAAGGCATTGCAACCTTTGTCACGATTGGCACTTCGACACCTCCGCGAACCATTAGAAGAATTAACGCTGAAGCAGCGATTATCCCCATGGCATAACGCGGTTTAAGAAACGAAAGCGCCGTCTCAGCCTTCGGCCACCCTAACGCCGTCACATAAATGGCGACAACTATCGCAAAGAGGCCGTAGATTGGCGTGCCGATACCCCCACCAAACGGAAGGAGCACCGCCGTCATCATCAGAAAGAAAATGCTCCACCAGCGTAGGCGAAATAGCTTTACGAGCACAGCACCGAACCAGATGAACAAGAGCGGAAGCTCCGCATAGAGGAAGAGGACGCTCAATCCGGCCACAACGGCACAGGCAGCCATCCTCATCCTGGATGAGCGTACCATGCTCAGGACGACTGTCTCAGTCAGCAAGAATGCCGCAAAAGACGCTATTCGATTTACTTCATTGGTCTGGTAGCTGAGCAGGAACCCGACGAGCCTGTTGCCGGAGGGCATCTGCGCACGTGGAAACAGCGCAACCAGCGCAACCATTGCGATGGATCCTGCAACCAGGATCGCTGCTGATCGAACATGCTGCGATCGGCTGCGCTGCGAGAAGGTCTCGAGGCAGAATCCAAAATAAAAGCCCATGAACAGCGCTGTTACAAACGGATGCCAAAGGGCAAGCACTGTCGCGATTATGGCGAACCACACTTCGTGCTTCTCGAAAGTACGCCTGGCATGAAGGCGTATCAATGCTCCGAGCGTGAGAATTACCGGCACATAGAACATGCCGTAGATGTGAAAGAGATGAACGTACCCGGAAAAGAACACGCCGCCACCCACCAATGCGACAAGGGCGAGCAAGCGCCGATGGGCGGCCACGGAATAAATAAGCCACCAGGCAAGAATGAACATTCCATAGATGAATGCCTGAAGGAGGGTCTGACGCGGTATGTTTGTCGGAAAGACGTGCGCGTCCAGAATTTGAAAGCCCAGGCGCGTCACCACCTGGGACAGCGGACGATACGTCGAAGACAAACCAAACGAGAATTGCTGGGAGAGAGTTTCAGTCTGTACGCCGGCGAGCCATGCATAGGTTTCCCTGTGACTGGCGAATGGGAGCCCCAGGAAAAACCAAAAAGAAAGGCCGAGGACCGCCAGAATGAAGTAAGTGACCCTCGGCGTCCCACGGACTACATCGGTAAAGTCACTATCGTTCCAGTCGGCGACTTTACCGACAGGCATTTCAATCATGATTGGGCTTAAGACTTCTCTGCTGTCGTAGTCGGTTTATCTCCACCCACTTTGGCACAATACGACTCGGATCCGTTTGAGGCCGGACATTTGCGCGCAGAGTTCGTTGCAGAGGTTGCTGGAAAGGCCTTCGTACTCCCTGACTGAGGGATCGCTCGGGAATCACCATGGCTCCCCAAAGGAAACTGAGACACATAAACGTCGGCTTAAAGGACGCCTCGGTCATGTTGTAGAAAAGCGCGAGAGTCCACAAGGCCAGCGCAAGTGAGGCAAGACCACGTGGTTCTGAAAGCTGTCTGCAAATGGCGCGATAACAGGAAATCATTAGACCGGTCAGTAGGAAAAGTCCAACGATGCCGAGATTGAGATAGAACTCCAGGTAACCGTTGTGCGCCTGATTCACCGGCCCGGCAATACTCCAGACGTGATACAGACGAGGACCCAGCCAGAAACTGTCATAGCCTGTGCCGAGAAGAGGATTGATTTCTACGCTAAGAACAGCATTCCAGATATTCGTTCGCCCTGTATAGGTCGCATCTCGACCGAGTTTGCTGGTAACCATGTCGTTGAGACCTAAACCCAACCCGAGAACGACGTATCCGAGAAAGAACGCTGGAATTCCCCATTTGAGAAGAGCGGGATGGTGTTTGCCCCACATGCTGTGGATCAGGATGACGGCACAGCCCATCATGAAACAGACTTGCGAGGTAGCGCTGCTCGACAACTCAAGGAGCCAATAGGACATCAGGATGAACGCAATGTTCACAACCAGAATCCGCCGTGTCCGACCTTCCTTTCGTTCAGACCATCGCGTCGCGGTGTCCCAGAAGAAGAAAATTCCGCTCAACATGCATGCAGCGCCCAAGGTGTTTTTGCTTGTCGCCGCCCCCACATACTCGGCAAGGCCATTCCAGTATCCGTAATGGACCGCCATGTAGGGGTAATACTTAATCATCAAGATCGACAAAGGAATCAGGCCATAGAAGAGCCGGCGAAGAAAGACCCCGACTGCCTGGACGGGTTGCGCTTCCGAAAGAACGACAAGAATCGCGAGATAGTTTCCAAGGTCGCGAATCCATCTCTTCAGTGCGACCCCGGAATAGTCGGACCACATGAAGCTGGCAAGCCCGTACAGCAGGAGCAACGAAAGGAAGGAATTTTTCGAGAAAAAATTACCCCATTGGAATGATCGGCGGGTCAGAACCACGAAGGATAACAGGATCAGGCCGAAGAGTACGACGCGATCCATGGAATTTCCTCCCTCCAGAGCCTCAGCCACCGATCCCATCGTCCTTCCCAACCACTGCGAAGGAAGCCGGGTTTGCCCGATAAACATCCAGAGGACGGCAATCCATACCGCCCATGAAACACCTGTCTCCTTGGCAGGGTCATACCGCAGCAAGGCCACCAGGAGAATGACCCACAGGACTAGCGCTACTGTTGACGGCATCTTTGCTCCGCGCTGCGGTTTGATTCAGTCGCCATCCAACTCTCCATTACCTGTACCTTCCGACCGTTGCTTCACTAAGCAACTCGAAGCCACTGCTCGCATACCGCCAGAGAGAACAGGAGCTTGTGGTTGTCGGCTTCGCCGGACCTGTGACTCCGAAGCAGGGCAGTCACAGCCTCCGGGCTGATGATTTCCTTCAATCCAGATCCATTTGCCAGCAGCATACCCGACATGCCATCCGTGGCGCTGCGGAGCCAGTCGTCCACAACGTTCACGGCGAAGCCTCGCTTCGGGCGTCGGTACACCGTGGACGGCAGATACTCCTTGCACACCTTACGGTGCAACCATTTGCGCGCACCATTACGCACCTTAAACGCGGGATCGAGGCGTTGAACATACTCAACGACTTCGCGATCCAGATACGGGACTCTCACTTCGAGAGAATGTGCCATCGACAGCTTGTCCGCATACATCAAAAGTTCATCGGGAAGTGTGGAGTGGACTTCGAGAAACTGAAAACCGGAAAGCTCGTCCGCATTTTCCATCAGCGGTTGCAGATCGGACCAACAATCCAGAATCCTGTCGCCCGCGCCCTCGGGAAGCACGCCGTCATGAAACAACCCGTCTATCGTTTCGCCCGATGCTATAGACAATACCTGCTGATACCTGCGGAGGCGGTCCTCGACGTGCAGTGAGTACGTCGCGCGCTTGAGTGTTTCGTTGCGCGGAAGAGACCGAATTCCAGCCGCGACTGGCCTTCGCACCCAGCCTGGAAGTCCTGCCCAGAGTCGTCCATAACGTACACCCAGATGCCGCTTGTACCCGCCAAACAGTTCGTCGGGGCCCTGGCCGTTCAGAGCTACCTTTACGCTTTGCCTTGCCCGCTCACTGACGAAATACATAGGGACAATGGACGAGGCTGCAACCGGCTCTTCGAGGCAGGAGACGATGTGCGGAAGCGAAGACTCGAATTTTTTGCGATCAATCTGGATCGAAGTGTGGTTGGCCCCAAACAAGGATGCCGTCTCGGCAGCATCCTTGAGTTCATCATCCTTGAAGCTGCTGCCGTAACCGATTGTAAAAGTCGGCCACTCGCGGCCTCGTTCATTCATTAACCCAAGAAGCAGGCCGGAATCCAACCCTCCGCTTAACAGGAGACCGACGGGCACATCGCTAAGCAGATGACGCTTCATCGCCCGACGATAGATGGCCAGCAATTCCTCCTTTGCTTCCTCCTCAGAGGGCATTCGGGAATGCGGCTCCGGCTTGAACTTGTACCAGCGCTCCACTTTCGCAGTCCCCTGCTCTGCGATCAGCATTGTGCCCGCCGCGAGCTTGTTGATCCCGCGATAAACCGTATGAGGAGACGGTGTAAATCGGTAGCGCAGGAACAGGTTCAGGGAGGCAGGATCGATTTCCGTCTTCTCTCCATCACCGGCGCGAATCGCCCGAATCTCGGAACCGAATAGCAGGACTCCATCTTTCAGCTTGTAGTAAATCAGCTTGATGCCGAATGCATCCCTGGCAAGCACAAGACGTTTCCGCTTGACGTCCCAGATTGCCAATCCAAACATGCCGTTGAGATGGTTGAATACCTCAGTTCCCCACTGCTTGTATCCGTGTACGATGACCTCCGTGTCGGACTGAGTGCGGAAAACGTGGCCTTGCGATTCCAGTTCGCGCTTTAACTCCGGGAAGTTGTAAATTTCGCCATTAAAAACTACCCAAACGGATTCTTCCCGGTCGGACATCGGCTGATGTCCGCCGGCGAGATCGATGATCGATAGACGACGGAACCCAAGTCCCAATGAGCCATCGAAGTGGAAGCCTTCATCATCGGGCCCCCGATGGACAATCGACGTGGCCATTCGCCGAATCACTTCCGGTTCGACCGGTTTCTGACTGCCAAAGTTATATTGTCCGCAAATTCCGCACATAGTCAGGCAACTCGGTTGGCGGCCTGAGAATCTCGCTCTTTGAGGGCGAGCAAGCTCAGGCTCCGAAACATTTGTGACTGGGCCCAGCGATGCATTGGAACGTTGTCCCAGGAAAACCACAATTCGCGTGATCGAAACGACCCATCTGGTTTTACCCAGCGCGCGAACAGATCCCCGACGACACAATCCAGCACACTGCCCATTTCCACGATACGGTCACGCAGGAGCACGCAGAGATTGATGCACTCCGCGTAGTCATACAGCTCGCGGCGATAAACGGTCATGCGAGGGGCTTTCGAAAACGGCTTGGGAAGCTTCTCCTCATCAAGCAGATTTCCAAGATAGTAGTCGATACCTTTATCGATAGCCTGGCGACAGGAATCGTTCGGCCTGAGCCGATCGATCTTTGCAAGCGCCTTCAGAACAAAGCACGTATGGAAGTGATCTACGAAATCTCTCTCGCCGTCGACTGAATAAGGCCATGAACCGTCGGGGCGCTGCGTCTCGAGGACGAAATTCAAATTGCGTTCAGCAATGTTCCAGTAACGAACCTCATCGAAATCGATCGATGCCCAGGCGAGCATGCACGCGCGGTAGGCACTCGCGTTAACGATGCCACCTTTGTCAAAGGGAGTGTACGAACAGGTGGACGCTGAATCCGAATAGGGATAGTCCTCGATGTCTTTGGTGACGTGACGGACCATGGAGGCCATCGCCGAGAGCCATCGTGCGTCTCCATCAATTCTATAAACCTCTCGAAAAGCTTCGTAGACGTAGGGCGTCGTCGTGATGAGAGGTGTGCCCTGATGGATTGTTCCGTTCCGCGTCTCCCAATCGAAAGGATATCCCCAGCACCACTCCTGATATTCTGGGCATCGACTCTTCTCAAGGGCGGCGAGGAAGCTGCTGGCTCGAGCGTGCGCGACAGAATCATCATGTGCTCGAGCTTTGAATGCAAAACCCATCGCGTAGTGCGCGTCGGCGATGGGAAATCGGAGCCGCTCCGAAAAAAGACGTCTCGCGGAAGGCGCGAGTGCTTCGGAAAGAATCATCGGAGCAACCGCCATCGTTCCCAACGCTTTGTTGCGGTAATACAGCGCCTTTGCGCGCCGGCCTACCGGACCCGCGAAATAGGTCTGGTGATCCCAGGAAGTTTCACCATAGCGCTCAAGCCAAAGAACGAATCGGTTTAGCGCCTTCTCGACCTCAGGCAAGGAAATCTCCTTCATGTTCGGGTTGAACCTTTCGTCGCGGTTTCACCCCGAGTCATCACGCTGAAAGCGTCCACCTTCTTTAATCTTCCCAAAGTCCCCACAATTGCCTTCAGCTTCTGCATTTGTTCGCTCCGATGAAAGCGCATCAGTTCCGGAGAGACCGGCCTTGGAACTCTCCTGATCGCCGCGGAAAGAAAGCCCAGGCCAAGGGCCAGACCACCGAACAAAACCGGCGTTTTCGCTGAGCGATATGCGACACGACAAATCTCCCATAGAGGACTTCCCCCGAGGTAGTAGTCCTTTTCGCCGTAGGAGTACAGGGCTGCCAGGGGGCCACGGTCTGCGGTTCCAAAACTGCGATGATGGAAGTATCGCTTCTCCCGAAATGAACGCGTCTTCCATCCTTTCATCCGCGCGGTTGTCACGGCGATCCAATCGACGCCTCCAGCCTTGTTGGGAACGTAGCCGCCCACATCCTCAAGGCAGGCTCTCCGGAACAGCTGGCAAGGGCCCGCGACGTAGTTTTCACCCTCGAAGCTGTCCTTTGACGTGTCGTACCCACCTTCCGCCTGAAGCGGCGTGCCCGCAACTCCAAGTTCCGGTATTTCCAAAAACTTCTTCAGAAGAAACTCCAGGTAATCCGGCTCGAAACTGACATCCGCGTCGATGTTGCCGATTACCTCAAATTGAAGTTCAGCAAGGCTTTTCCACGCAGCATTTACGCAATGTGCCTTCGCTGCGAAGCTGCGGTCTCGATGGCTGGGCATGTCCAGACGCTCGATCCACTTGTGAATAGCCGCGTAGCGGTCAATGATGGCTGGCGTGGAATCCGTAGATCCATCGTTGACGATGACCCACTTCATCGGACGCGCGGTCTGCGCGACCACAGAAAGAATCGTCCTTTCCAGGTGGCTCTCTTCATTCCGAGCCGGAGTAATCAGAACGCAGCGCGGTAAGGTGGTGACGGCTGCTGAATTCATATAGATGGGCTTTCTTAAGTCCGTTAGATGGAAGCTATTGAGGTAAACCGGGGGATGAGAACGATGTCGGTGGGCAAGCTACCGCAATGGAATCCCATCCCACGACCTCGAAGGCGAAAGCAAGACTCATAGACCGACTAGTTGATTGTCTATGCGCTCATATTTCTGTCAATACGTATTTCAGCCTGTCCAGGGCGAGCCGGCTCTCAGATCTCTAACATTCTGTGGAACATAGCTATAGGGAGGCATCCAGTTTCAGGCGGCCTGGATTCATCGCCGCAGCCTCGGATCCGGGAACAATCGAAGGAGCCGGGGCACAAGGAACGAGGGGCTGTAAGCCAAGAGACTCCAGCCACTGTCTGATTTCGGTGGTTGCATTCTCCGTCCACTTTGGACCGCCCAGAATACGGCTCCGGATCTCGCTTCGAACGGCCTTCGTGCCGGTAAACATTTGGCTGACTTGAAAGAAGCGCTTCGCAAACCCTCTATCGCGGCGCTCTCGAAGAGTTGAATAGTATGCCCGCATTTCCCTCGCCCTTTCGAGCATGCCTGACTTCAATCCGCTCACAACAGCAAGGGGTAAATGGGGTTCACACGCTTGCACTGCGTCTTGAATCATTTCTTCGATATTCCTGAAATGATCTTCAGAAAAGAAATCGATGCGTGCTGTCGATTGCCCGGGATGGTAGCGCCAGGTTGCCCAGGTATTCGGCACGTAAATGGTGTTCGCGAGCAGTCCTGCCTTCATCTCCCAATTGAAATCGCTTACCGAACCCCATCGATTCGGGAACATGCCGATACGCGAGAAAAGAGATCGCCGGATAATCAACTGCGTTATCGAGTGAACCGCCTGACGGCCGGTCAGTTGAATCAGGCCATCGTACGGGGCGCGCCGGATGTGGGGAACCGTCAACAGATCATGGATTCCGTCGGCAAAAGCAGTAAGTCCTGGCCACACCAGATCCTTCACAGCCTGGCTGCGATCATCAACGATCACAACGGGACTGTGTGCAAGATCGCAGTCGCGATTCGTCTCCAGCGCCGCGACCATCCGTTCCAGGAAGTCCGGCGCCATACTGTCATCACTCGTCGCGACATAGACATACTCGCCGTTTGTGTTGCGAAGGCATTCATTCCAGGCTGGGTATGGACCCTCCCGCGGCCCCTGACGCACGCGAATGCGTTTGTCTTTGTTCGCAATATCTCGAATCAGTTCCCACGACCCATCGTCGGAGTGACTGTCGTATACGAACAGTTCCCAATCCCGCAGTGTCTGATTGAGGATGCTCTGGAATCTTTCTTCCAGGAAAGGACGAGCGTTCAGGTTCGGGACACAAATGGAAACAAGTGGAGTCATGGGTCCCCGTATCTTTGGAATTGTCGCGCAGGCGCAGGCGTGATTGTGCAGAGCAGATCTGAATCGGTCTATCGCGGAACGTTCAACTTAAGCAAGCTCGCTACGAGCGTGGGCAACCAGGCAGTCAGAATTCCATGGCTCGATTTCTGTTATTCGCCATTTCCGCTGTGAGCGATTCCCAGCGTAAAACTGGCGCCGTGAGTCCGGGCCGGCGCTCGTACCAATAGGATGATTCGCTCAAGCCCCCTGCAATCGAAAAGGTAATAGAGGGACCTGATTTTCCCGGCTCCAGAATCCAGCATCGGTGGTGTAAGCAGGCTATTACTTCAATCGTGTACGTACCCTCATTCAGAAATCGCGAGGGAATGCGCGTCCGCAACGTATTGCGGCCCCGCATGATTTCAGGTGAGTGATCTTCACCCGCATCGGCGTGGACGCTCCAGTAAACGGTCTGGCCGTCCGCATTGACGACGGTATAGCCGATCAGCAGTGATGAATCCAGGGTCTCAACATCTGCTTCGACGACCAGATACATGGGCTGATCATTGGGCACGGCACGAGGCAAAGGAGATCCATCTTCGCTCTCAAACGCTATTCGCCGGAGATCGAAGTACTCGCTTCCCTTCTCACCTTCTGGGGCGGTCCAGTCTGCGTTGCCGTGTCCGTCCCGGCCGAAGAGATATTCTCGAGCTACCGTTTCTGTCTCATAACTATCCCGATGAAGCTGACCGTCCGCCATCCAGACAATGCGATTGCAAAGTTGTTCCACGGCAGACATGTTGTGACTGACAAATAGGATCGTCCGGCCACTCCTGGCAACCTCATTCATTTTGCCAAGGCATTTCTTCTGGAACTGCGCGTCTCCGACTGCGAGCACTTCATCGACAATCAGAATCTCCGGATTCAGGTGTGCGGCGACAGCAAAGGCGAGGCGGACATACATTCCACTGCTGTATCGCTTTACAGGAGTGTCGAGAAATCGATCAACCTCAGCAAAGTCCACGATCGCATCAAACTGTTTTGCGATCTCCTCGCGCCTCATTCCCAGAATTGCGCCGTTAAGGAAAATATTCTCCCGTCCGGTCAATTCCTGGTGAAATCCGGTCCCGACTTCCAGAAGGCTGCCGACGCGCCCGAACAAATCCACTTCACCTGCGGTGGGCTCGACGATACGACTCAGGACCTTCAGCAAAGTGCTCTTCCCTGCTCCGTTCCTGCCTATGATTCCGACAACTTCGCCCTTCTTCACATCAAACGAGACATCGTTCAGCGCCCAGAATGTTTCCGTTTCCCTCTTTCTGAGTGGATGTCTCAATCGATCCACAAGAACTTCACGAAACGATGGACTCTTCAGCCCGTTGTGCACGAGCGTGTACGCCTTTGAAAGCCCTCGAATGGATATTGCCAGGTCCTTAGATGACATCTGCGAAGTTCCGCTCCATTCGCTTGAAAGCGAACGCTCCCAACACGAAAGCCAGTATTGTCACGGCAAAGGAATAGGCGAGGGCCAGTCCACTGACTTTTCCACCGCCAACGATAGCCCAGCGGAAGCCCTCAAGGAGACCGGTCAGCGGATTCAGGAAATAGAAAATCTGAACGCTCTTGGGCACTGCCGAGATCGTCAAGGCGACTGGGCTTGCGTACAGCAGCAGCTGCGTGAAGTAAGGAACGGCGTACTGAAGGTCACGATAGGTGACCATCAATGCCGACACCCAAAGGCCCACACCTACGGCAAGAGTAATCAGCAGTAACAGCAGAACAGGCAGGAGGAACAGAGTCGCCTGCGGCCGGATATCGTAGATGCCCATCAATACAAGCAACAGAGCAAACCCCACGAGAAAATCCAACAACGTGGATAGAACCGTGGATAGGGGCAGGATCAGGCGTGGAAAGTACACTTTGGAGACCAACTGAGCATTGCCGACGATGCAGGAGCTCGCCTTGGTGAGTGTGCTATTGAAAGCCTGCCACCCCAGCATTCCCGTATAAGTAAGGAGGAAATAGGGCAGTCCATCGCTCGGTAGCTTCGCGATAAAGCCGAACACGAATGACATGATGCCCGCAGCAAGGAGGGGCTGTAACACAACCCATACAACACCGAGCGCGGTCTGGCGGTATCTGAGTTTCACGTCCCTGACTGCCAGCGCCCACAGCAAATCCCGATAACTCCACACCTCTCCCAGCGAGAATGGCGACCAGAGTCCAGGTCGCCTTATTGTCAGAAGAGGTCGTTGAGCAACCGCTGCTTTCTCTGTCACGATTTGCATGGTGTCCGCTTCAATCTCCTCGAGTCTTTGCCAGACGCTTGCCTGTACCGCTCTGTAATTTCCCCGGCCAAACCCCAGACCTGTCTCTGGCAATCGAATCTGCGACCTGGTCCCAACGCCACAGTCCATCGGAGGATATCCCCAACGATGCGTTTGATCAGGTACAGCGGAATTCCCAACAGAGCACGGCCATCCTGTTCCGGAAATTCGAGAGCATCCGCGCGCCCCTTGTCGAACCACCATTGCAGGAAGTATTTTCTGGTCAGGCGCTCGGAAGTGACGGGGTGATACACCACTGCGGCGGGTTCATAATAAAGCTCCTCCCCTCCATTCAAGACTCGCCTTCCGAACTCTGTGTCTTCGCTGCGAATTGCGTTGTCCGGTCGTGGCCCCAAATCGGTTCGGAAGCTCCCGTATCTCTCGAACATCTTCTTTCGAAACGCCATGTTGGTTCCAAACGGCGGTTCGCACAACTCACCAGCCTGTTCGCCACGACTAAACGAGGCCAGAGGCGCAAGAATCTCTCCACGGTCAGGTAGCCATTTTGGACGGTCGGCATTCCAGAGAGGAATCACTCGACCTCCTGCGCCGGACCAACGGTTCGATTCCAACGATGCCGTGAGGTTTCTCAACCAGGATGGCTCAACGGTCACATCGTCATCCATGAACGCGAGCACATCACCACCCGCCTCACGAATGCCGCGATTGAGCGCAAAAGACTTTCCCTGCTGTGACTCGAACAAGTACCTGAAGCGGCCGGGATAACGACGGGCGAAACCTTCCACGACGTCGCGCGTTCGATCGCGCGAATTGTTATCAATAACGAGAACTTCCCATGGGATCGATGGCGGGACCTGCGAGGCAGACACGCTGCTCAGCGCCGTCGCCAGGCTTTCGCAACGATTATAGGTGCAAAGAACGACGGTGATTTTCATCTATAGCGATCGGCTACGCTCTCTTCAACGATTTCCAATACGTGGAGGACGTGTACAAGAACTCATCCAATGCTCTTTCCGTCAGCATTCTCCGGACACGCAGATACTTGCACATGGAATGTGCCGCCTGCCATCCCAATACCCGACGAATGGGCGCATACTTCCAGCTGAACTGGGGCTCTTCCAGATGCCCACCGAGACTGGAGGCGAAGGTCTCCAGTTCTCTTACTAGTGCGTCGGGTCCCGAATAGAACAAGTTGAACCAATCCTGCAGAAACTGCAGACCTGCTTTCTTCGCCCTTGGAGAGTCGTCAACACTGAGCAAGTGGCGAACACACCAAGTCAGTGCAAGAAGGAGCGATGTCAGTGCCCGCTCGCTGTTGTGATTAAGGCTGGAAAGGTTTCCAATTCGATAGTAGCACTTCGAATCAGGAATGAACTCCACTCGATCCACCTTGGTCAGCATCCTACAGATGTATTCCCCATCGTCGGCCCCTGAAGGCGAAAGGCGGACATCCCAGCCACCCGCGAGATCGGCAACGGTTCGGCTGACTAACCACGAGGTCGGATTCAGCCAAGCTCTTTCCATGAATTTCGTGATCATCCATTCAGAAGCTGAAAGATCCTGCCACAGACCGGTTGGAGAAAACTGCGCCTTCGACGGACGAAAGTAAAAAGAACCAAAAGCCGCTGTCCTGATGCATTTCGCCCGTGTACCATCGGGAATCCCTTTCATCTGGGCTTCGATCTTTTGAGGATGTAAAAGGTCGTCGGCATCGAGCCATTGAATGTAGGCACCCTGGGCCAGAGAGTACGCGTTGTTCCGTGCAGCGCAAGCGCCCTGGTTTTCCTGAACAACAACCTTCACCTGAGCCGACTCGAATTTTCGAATTACATCCAGAGTGCGATCCTTCGATCCATCATCAACAATGATCAGTTCCTTGTTCTGCCAGGTCTGTGCCAGGGCGGACTGAATGGTGTCCTCAATCCAGGCTTCCTTGTTGTAGGCGGGCATCAGGATCGAGACGAGTTGGTTAGCGTCCATAACAGCTTTATGACTACGTTCCTAAGCGTTCGGATACATGATGACTTGCGGAGGTAAAGGCGGTCGAGCTACCGCTCGAATCCCGTGCGGAAACGTTAGGAATGCCAGCTTTCGATTGTCCATCCCTAAGAATTTCTGTCAAGCAATGCAGCCTGCGCTTTATCGGCGGTCGGCGGTGTTCTTCTGGAGTTCTTCTCGCTCAATTTTCTTCTCATTGGACGACTGAATTGCCTCGAGAATTTCCGACGGATCCAGGCGTTTCAGCAGTTCAATATTCGGCATCACGCAGTGTCCACCGATGACGCCTGGAAAGTACTTTACTGACGGAAAGAATCCGATCTCGTCGTAGAAGGAAACGATTTCCTCGTATCTGACTCCCACGCGGTCCGCATAGCGTTCGACCTCCTGCGCCCACGCGATCATCAGCCCGAAATATGTGGTTTCGGTGAGCTTTGCCAGTTCTGCAGCCTCCGACGACGATAAGACGTTTGTTTTTAGGCCGACGGATTGGAAATGAGCCGAAGTCTCCTCCGCAGCCGACGGACTTGTGGCTCCAATGAACTTGGTGTATTTGCGCAGGTCGTCCAGCATGCGCGCATGTTTCCCGCGCACCGGACTATAGGCGACGTCGACCCCTGACTTCTGGGCTACCTTACGCGTTGTTCCGACTTCCACGGTGCTATTGATAACGGCCAGTTTCGGCCTTATCAGATCGATATAGCGCGCCGCTTCACCCACAAAATCCTTAACCTGAAACGGAAAGCAGAGATGGAGAACATCCGGCTCCCGCGGGTCTTCGTCCGAAGGCGTGATATCCACTCCAACAACTTTATGATGTTCAGAAATGAGCTGCATAAGGGGCTTTCCCACCTCACCGAGCCCGACAACTACGACCTTTTTACCTTTATTCATTCAGAGCTGCCTAACCTGATCTTGAGTCTTGGACTCAAGAGTTTTGAAAACGAAACTCCAGCCGATTACTAAGAATGGTATCTGTATAACTAATCTCGGAAACATCGGACTCTACGACAAACGCTTGCGTAGCCGGGGGGCGATGGCACCTTAAACGCAAACCTGGCACAGCCCCACCGTGCTCTGCCGAAACCTTAACGCACACCTCGCCATCAATGGCAGACTTTTCGAAAATCGCAGATCTTCTCATTTGAAACCACGCGACCGCCTGTGCAGCCGTGCAGAACAAGGCCCCCTTTTGGGTTAACTCGCCCAGAAGTCTGACGTAGAAACCATCCCACAGGCGTTCAGGCGCGATACTGCGATCATGCCAGTTGACGGTCAGAGCGCCGCCGTAGCGAACGCCATGATCCAGCAGAGGTGCCAACCAAGCCGAGGCCTCATCATCGGTAAGATCAAGGTAATCAGGGTAAAACAGTGCGGTATCCATAACATGGAGTGGAAGTTCCAGAAGACGTCTGGCGCGGAGGGGCTTGAACACCTGCGCGGTTCCTGCACGATACCCTACGGTTTCGTTGTAACCCACTGTGGAATCATAGGAGAAGTCGGCCTCCTCCAAAACTGAGGGAGATTCCTGATCGCTGTATAGCCAGTGCATTCGAACGCCTGTTGTTCGTGCAGCGGACACATCCGAAATCCGCTTCGCTTCTTCAAGCGCCTTCTCTGTGTCGTTCCAGGCGTCGATTCCGTGAAGCGCGATCTCACAGCCCGCTGCAGCCAATCGCTGAATCTTCTCTGCAATATCAAAGACGTCGTACCCCGCACTCCGCGTAGCGGGCACATTGCCGTTAATCGCATGCTCAGGCCGCTTCGCACCCGGCCGTCCTGCAAACGGTATAACGAAAAACGTCGACGGACGGCCGTCTTCCAGGTCCAGATATCGATCGAAGCCGTACCAGAAATCCTCCGCCAGGCCGAGGTATACAAAAGGCAGCTTCGCGGCCGCGGCCCAGTTCGTCATGAGCTGTCTCAAAGACAGACGGCCACGTGCCGTGCTGACGGCTGACGCCACCGTTGCGCGGTACAAAAACCCGAACATCGTTGAGTCGAATTTGTGTCTTCGGATGGAAGCATGATCCAGGTCGTGCGTGAGGCACGCAATGAACGAATAGCCGGCGGGAACAGGAGGGATTTCGATGAGCGGCAATCCGCAGCCGATGATCAGGTTCCGAAGAAGAGCAATGTGTAAGTCAAGCGCCGGGATAGAGGCGTTCGCCGCAGGTTGGCCCTGAGTCAACAGGGTTTGGACTTCATAAAACAAGTCGTACCCGATACGGGCAAACCATTTGTCCTCAAGCCGAGCGACATAACCAGCTGGCTCGCCCGACTGACAGTTCTCAAGGACACTGACGCCGGAGCGGGCAAATGTTAGTACGGAACCATAGAGAGGAATTGTCGTTCCGGAAGACGAGACGTTTCCGGACTGTGTCCGGGCAGCAACCGGAACATCATGCTTGCCACCAACCGAAGTGCTGTCAGCCCCATATGCGATCAAAAGCCTCGCGGACACTACCGCAGGTCTTGACGCCCCGGCGCAAAGGACGACGTCATATTGTCCGGCGTCGCGAAAGAACTCCCACGGGGTCTTAAACAGTTCAAAGAACTCACGGACAATGCCTTCGTCCGATGGATTGGCAATGACTCCGATCACCCGAAGATTCTTGCCTCAGCGTCCCCGCTGATCGCGTTGAGGCGCTCCAACCGCAGAAGGCATCCGCTCGAATTGATCGCTGAGAAGCTGCGCCACGTGCTCCATAAGAGTCGACCTCTCGGCTTTCCAGGTGTGTGCCAGATGGATCTGCCTTGCGCGCCGGGTGATTTCGGCCACTTCGGCGGGATTATGAAATACATATTCGATTCTTCGCGCCAGATCGTCCGCATCGCCCAGCTCAAAAAAGATCAACGAGTCTTCATTAAAATAGTCGGTAATACCAGACGCTCTCGGAGCAATCACCGGCTTTCCCAGCGCCAGGTACTCGAAAATGCGGGTCGGAGTGTTGAGTTCGGTGAATATACTCCGCTTGTTGGGAATGACCCCAACGTCGCACGTCTCGATCGCGTCAACAATCTCTTCCAGTGGTTTCTGGCCCATGTAGTGAACAGAATTCTGCAGGCCACGTTCTCTGACAGTTTCCATCACTTTTTCCAGGAAGGAGTTTCGCGCACCGTAGACGTGAAGCTCTGCTGAAGGAATCGATTGGCGAGTCTTTGCAAACGCATCCACGGCCAAAGCCAGGCCGTTTCGTTCGACCAAAGACCCATGATACATGACGACAAAAGGCGATCCCGCAGTCTCGGATTTTCTGGCGGTGGCTCGCCTTCTGGGAGAAAAGATCATTTCGTCGGGCGAATTCATGATCACCGTAATCTTTTCCGCAGGGCAACTGCGAGCCGCGAAAATCTTTGCGCAGGCACGATTGACTGTAATGACAGAATCCGCAAGGCCGAGGCTCCACTTCTCTACCCACTTCAAGAAGCGAACGCTATTCGCCGTTGGAGGAAGACCGAAAATCGTTTGCATTA